>CXWL01001977.1_pt1 | contig 254261 bp, 207 predicted proteins | sample 590931 | NCBI WGS metagenome assembly CXWL01 (sample SAMEA3498368, study PRJEB10139) | groundwater metagenome | biome: water well; material: biofilm material | place: Germany | collected 2015-04-27
CGCTCCCGTGGTGGCCGGTTTTGAGGTGTCCACTGGTGGCCGGATTTGGGGTGTCCACCGAGGGCCGGTTGCAGATTTGGCCGGCCTCCGGGAAGCCCTGACGTCACTGCTTGGCGTCACAACGTGATCCTCCTGCAGAAGGTCGCGGACCGCGACGCAAGGTTGCGGTACGCAGGAAAGGCCATCATGATGGGTGGTCGCGGGATGTGCTGGCCCTACAGAACCTGCTAAGGGTCGCGGTTGACCCGCGCCCCCCTTTTGAGAAAACTGTCACGGGCGGTGACAGTTTTGGGAAGGGCTGATTGCGTGAGCATTGCGGGTGCCCGCGCTCGTCAAGGCGCCGAAGGGCTATGATTTCGCTCGAGATGAACACGCCCGACCGCATCGTCATCGAGCCCGGCATTCTGGCGGGGAAGCCCATTGTTCGCGGGACTCGGTTGTCCGTCGAGTTCGTTGTCGGACTGCTTGGTGACGGCTGGTCCGAGGCGGACGTGCTTCGCAACTACCCAAACCTCACGCATGACGACGTAGCCGCCTGCCTCCGATACGCGGGCGAGATGCTCCGCGCCGAGAAGGTCTACCCGCTCGCTACCGTTTAGGCCCACGGGATGAGGTTTCTCGCTGACGAGAACTTCCCCGGCGCGGCCATAGTCTCACTCCGGGAAGCTGGGCACGACGTTGCGTCGATCGCGGCTGACGCTCCGTCCAGTCCGGATCGGGATGTTCTTGCCCGGGCTTCCAAGGATGAGCGGGTGCTCCTGACGTTCGACAAGGACTTTGGCGAACTTGCCTGGAGATACCGGCTGCCAGCCCGCTGCGGCGTGATTCTCTTCCGCTGCGCGATGCCCGATCCATCCGTCGTCGGCTCATTGCTCGCTGCGATGGTGGCACAACGGGACGACTGGCCGGGGCACTTTTCTGTTGTCGAAGATGGGCGTGTCCGCATGCGGATGATCGACGAGCCGGCTTGACTCATACTTGACCCACGATTGACTCATGCTTGACTCATCAGATCAGTCTTCCCGGTGATTGTCTGCCCAAGATGAGCCCCCACGCCTTTACCGAGGACCAGCTTGTCGAGCAGCCCGCCGTCGGGCTGTTTGCGGAGCTTGGTTGGACCACGGTATTGGCATCGGATGAGGTCTTCGGGCCGAAGGGGACGTTGCAGCGCGAGACGAAGAGCGACGTCGTCCTCGTGTCGCGGCTGCGGGCTGCGCTGGAGCGGCAGAATCCTGGACTCCCATCGGAGGCCATCGCGGTCGCCGTCGATGAACTGAGTCGCGACCGCTCGGCTATGCCTCTGGCCGGGGCGAACCGTGAGGTGTATCTGCTGCTCAAGGACGGCATCAAGGTCTCCGTGCCCGACCAGGAGCACGGTGGGCAGAAGACCGAGCGGCTGCGGGTGATCGATTGGGAGAATCCCGGCAACAACGACTTCCTGCTCGTCAGCCAGCTTAGCGTGATCGGCGGGCTCTACACCTGCCGGCCTGATCTCGTGGGTTTCGTCAACGGTCTACCGCTGGTGGTTGTCGAGCTGAAGAAGCCTGGCGTGCCGGCCCGGGCGGCGTTCGACGAGAACCTGACGAGCTACAAGCATCCGCAGAACGGGATTCCCGCGCTGTTCGTTTTCAATGCGCTCATGATCGCCTCGAATGGCACCGACAGTCGCGTGGGGTCGCTGACTGCGGACTGGGAGCGGTTCTTCGAGTGGAAGCGTATCGAGCGTGAGGACGAGCCGCGGCGGGTGTCGCTGGAGGTGATGATCCGCGGGACGTGCGACAAGGGGCGGTTGCTCGATCTGGTGGAGAACTTCACCGTCTTTTCCGAGCACAAGGCGGGGCTTACCAAGATCCTCGGCCAAAACCATCAGTTCCTTGGCGTGAACAACGCGATCGCGTCCATGCTCGCCGCGCGTGAGGCCGGGCACGGGCGCGGTGGCGTTTTCTGGCAGACCCAGGGCAGCGGCAAGAGCTTCTCGATGGTGTTCTTCGCGCAGAAGATCCTGCGGAAGGTGCCAGGGAACTGGACGTTCGTGGTGGCGACCGATCGCGTGGAGCTGGACGACCAGATCGCCAAGACGTTCAAGGCCTGTGGCGCAGTCAGCGAGGCCGAGGGCGACGAATGCCATGCCTCGAGCAGCGCGCATCTGCGTGAACTGCTGCGCGGGAATCATCGCTACGTCTTCACTCTGATCCACAAGTTCCAGACGCCCGAGATGTTGTGCGACCGGGGCGACGTGATCGTCCTGACCGACGAGGCCCATCGCAGCCAGTACGACACCCTCGCTCTCAATATGCGTGCTGCCCTGCCGAAGGCCTTGTTCCTCGCCTTCACCGGCACCCCTCTGATCGCGGGCGAGGAGCGGACCAAGGAAGTCTTCGGCGACTACGTCTCCATCTACGACTTCCAGCAGTCGGTGGAGGACGGCGCCACCGTGCCGCTCTTCTACGAGAACCGCACGCCCGAGCTGGAGTTGGTGAATCCCGACCTCAACGACGACATCTACAACCTGATCGAAGCGGCGGAGCTGGATCCCGAACAGGAAGCCAAACTCGAACGCGAGCTGAGCCGGCAGTACCACATCCTCACCCGCGACGACCGGCTGGACACCGTCGCTCAGGACATTGTCCGGCACTTCCTCGGCCGGGGCTTTGTCGGCAAAGCGATGGTGGTCTCCATCGACAAGGCCACGGCCCTTCGCACGCACGACAAAGTGCGGAAGCACTGGGCGGCCGAGACCGAACGGGTTCAGAAGGAGTTGGGGACCTATGGCCTGGAGGAGGGGCGGAAGCTCGAGCTTGAAGAGCGTTTCCGCATCCTGAAGACCACGGAGATGGCGGTGATCGTCTCGCCTGGCCAGAACGAGATCGAGCAGATGAAGAAGCTCGGCCTCGACATCGTGCCGCACCGCCAGCGGATGAACGATGAGGAACTCGATGAGCTGTTCAAGGAGCCCGGGAATCCGTTGCGGCTCGTGTTCGTTTGCGCCATGTGGCTCACCGGTTTCGACGCGCCGAGCTGTTCAACCGTCTATCTCGACAAGCCGATGCGGAACCACACCCTGATGCAGACCATCGCCCGGGCCAACCGGGTGTTCCCCGGCAAGCACAGCGGCATGATCGTCGACTACGCCAACGCCTTTGCCTCGCTGGAACGCGCGCTCGCCATCTATGGCGCGGGCAAGGACGGCCAGAACCCGGTGAAGGACAAGGTGAAGCTGGTCACCGATCTCCGGAAGGCCGTCGAGACGGCCACCGCGTTCTGTTCCCGGCAGTCCGTCAGCCTCGATGAAATCGAGGCCCTTCCCTCCGGCGGCATGAAGCGGCTGCAACTCGTTGGCGAGGCCGTCAACTCCTTGATCGCGCCCGAGTCTCTGCGCCGGGATTTCTTCGCCCACGAGCGCATCGTGGGCACGCTCTATCGCGCGGTGAAGCCCGACCCGGCGGCGATGGAGTTCCTCACGCGCGTGGCCTGTATCGGCGCCATCGCGGGCGGCATTCGCAGCAAGCTCAACCCCTCGCCTGCCGACATCTCCGCGGTGATGGGAGACATCCGTGGCCTTCTGGACGCTTCGATCTCTGGCGTGAGAGCGGCGGAGCCGGACGCTCCCGCCATCGACCTCTCCAAGATCGACTTCCGCGCCCTGGCCGCAAAGTTCAAGCAGTCAGAGCACAAGAACACCGACCTCGAGGTGTTGAAGGCCGCCGTCCGCGCACAGTTGGAGATGCTGATTCGGCTGAACAAGACGCGAGCGAACTTCCAGGAGAAGTTCGAGGAACTGATCGCTGCCTACAACGCGGGCAGCAAGAACATCGAGACGGTGTTCGAGGAGCTGCTGGCGCTCAGCCGCGACCTCTCCACGGAGCAGCAGCGCCACGTGCGCGAGAGCATGTCCGAGGAGGAATTGGTGATCTTCGACATCCTCACGCGGCCCGCGCCGGAGCTGACCACCGAGGAGCGTGCTGAAGTGAAGAAGGTCGCCCGCGAGCTTCTGGCCCGTCTCAAGCTGCTGCTTGTGCTGAACTGGCGGCAGAAGTCATCGGCCCGCTCGCAGTTGAAGCTGGCCATCGAGGACGTCCTGGACGGCGGCCTGCCGCGTGCCTACGACAAGCCGCTTTACGAACAGAAGTGCGCGGCCCTGTTCGAGCACGTCTACGAGAGTTATCCGGAGCGCGACAAGGGCGTCTACGCGGACTGATCGCCGCTTCAGCTCTGATCGCCGCGCGTGCCAGACGATCCGGCATTGGCCAGCAACCTCGCCAGTTCGGCGGGGTTCACCGGCTTCACCAGATGAGCGTCGAAACCGGCGGCCTTGGACGCCTCTCGCGCCTGGTCTTGTCCCCATCCCGTGGTGGCGATGATCATGATGTCCTTGCCCGAGGCTTGCGCCCGGATCCTTCGACACGCCTCGTAGCCGTTCAGGTTTGGCATGCCGAGGTCGAGAAGAATGACTTCGGGTCGGAAGGCCAGCGCGGCATCCACTGCCTGGAGGCCGTCATGGGCGGTTCGGGTTTCATGGCCGTTCAGTCGTAACAACATCGCGAGCGAATCGGCCGAGTCATGGTTGTCGTCAACCACCAGGATGCGGCGCGAGGGGATCCGCTCTCGTTCACCCGCCGCGGCGGCTGCGATCGACCGGAGGCCGGTGTCGTCGAGGATCGGGAGGCGCACTACAAACTCGCTGCCCTGCCCGAGCCCGGCGCTGTGGACCTCCACCGTGCCGTTGTGCAGTTCCACCAGCCTCTTGACCAGGGTGAGGCCGATGCCAAGACCTCCGGCTGAACGTTCGAGCGAAGTATCCACCTGCATGAACAGGTCGAAGATGCGGCGGAGTTGGGCCTCGGCGATGCCCACGCCCTTGTCCCGGACGCGGATGACCGCCAGCTTGTCCTCGCATTCAACCGAAACCCAGATCGAACCGCCGTTTGGTGTGAACTTGCAGGCGTTGTTCAAGAGGTTGCCCACGACCTGGGTGAGCCGCGTCGGGTCGGCCTTCAGATAAATCGGCCCCTCGGGCAAGTTGAGGGTCAGCTCGTGTCCCAGGCTCTTGCACAAAGGGCGCACGACATCGGCCGCGTTGCTCACCAGAGACGTGAGCTCGATGTGACCGAAGCGCAGTTCGATCCTGCCCAGGCTGATACGGCTCGCGTCGAGCAGGTCATCCACCAGGCGCACCATCTGAGAGACCTGTTGCTCCAACATGGCGACGACGGGTGCGTCGGCCTTGCCCTTGGTGTCGGGAGATTGCAGGATCTGCAGGGCGTTCCCGATGGGAGCGAGAGGGTTGCGGAGTTCATGGGCCAGCATGGCCAGGAATTCGCTTTTCTGATGATTGGCTTCGGACGTCTCGGCGGCATACCGCCGCAGACGGTTGGCCGCTTCCCATTGCTCGTGGATATCGGTGTTCGAGCCGATCCACATCGAGACCTTTCTTTGAGGGTCCCGCATGGCTACCGTCCGGCTCAGGTGCCAGCGGTACTCGCCGTCCGCGCGGCGAAAGCGCTGTTCGAGGATGCACTCTTCTCCGGTGGCCATGGAGTTCTCCCAGGCCCGCACGGACTCGCCCAGATCGTCGGGGTGGATGAACTGTTTCCAGCCCGAATCCTTGATCTGATCGAAGGTGAGGCCGGTGAACTCGAACCACTGCGGGTTGTAATAGTCAACCGCACCCTCGGGTGTGGCGGTGAGGATTTTCTGCGGTATCGACTCCATGATGAAGCGCAGCCGGTTTTCACCCTGGCGCAGGGACTGTTCGGCGAGCACACGCGCGGAGATGTCGACGAAGTAACAAACAACGCCGAAACGCCCGTCGGGCAGGCCGATGCGATGAATCTGCCAGTCGTAGTACTCCCGGACCTTGCGGTCGTACCGTTCCTCGTTGAATTCGGGGACGGAGTAGGACTCCCCGGTCAGGAGGGTATGTTTGAACCGCTCCAGCACGTCGCTTGCGACCTCGGGAGGCCAGAGGATGTGGATGACCTCCCCAAAATCCCTGCCTATCAAATTCTCGAGGGCGCCGAAGACGGCAAGGCTCGGCCGGTTCATCAGCCGGACCTTGAAGTCCGCGTCCACGAGGGAAATGCCGGTGGGAGAATTGTTGAAGAGTGATTCGAACCGGGCGTGACTCTCGATGAGCGCCTGCTGGGCCCGTTTCCGCTCGGTGATGTTGCGGGCGATTCTGGCCGCGCCCTTGATACGTCCCTGAGCATCCAGAATGGGCGAGAGGCTGAAGGAAACCTCGCGGAGAGTTCCGTCCTTTCGCAGGCCCACGGTTTCGTAGCTTTGGAGAACCTCGCCCCGGTACACCCGCTCGAGTGCTTGCGAGAATTCGACCCTGACCCCCGCGGGGATAAGCCGGTCTGCCGTCTCTCCGATGATTTCCCCTGCGGTATAACCGAAGAGATTCTCCGCACCTTTGTTCCAGCTCAGGACCACGCCCTCTGGGTCCTGGCTGAGGATGGCATCCTCCGAAGAGTTGACAATCGCGGCCAGCTGCGCGGTCGCGAGTTCAGCTCGTTTCATGACGTCCACATCGACGAGGAGGACGACGACACCGTCGATCCGGTTGTCGAGGGTGCGGTACGGGCGCACTCGCAGGGAGTACCACGCGCCGCGTTTGTCCCTGACTTCGAGTTCCTTGACGGTCAAGGTTTCGAGAACCTGCCGCAGCGACGCATCCAGTTCGTCCGGGTTGAGGTCGAGGTTCGATTTGATGTCTGCCAGGGGCCGGCCCACGTCGGTGGATATCAGGTTGAATGATCTCTCGGCCGACTCTGTGAACCGCCTTATCCGCAGGTCCGGCCCGAGCATGACGATCCCCATCTGGACGCTTCCGAGCAGGTTGACCAGATCGTTGTTGACCCGGTTCATCTCGGCATTGCGGTTGTTCAGTTCGTCATTGACCGTGGCCAGTTCTTCGTTGCTCGACTGAATCTCCTCTTTTGAGGTTTCCAGTTCCTCGTTGGTGCTTTGCAACTCCTCATTCGCCGACTGGACTTCCTCGTTCGCCGATTGCAGCTCTTCGTTCGCGGCCTCCTGTTGCTCGATCACCGACTGCAGAAACTCTCGTGTGGCCGCAAGCTCCTGCGCTACCCGCGCGCTGTCGTTCTCAGTCATTTCCCGCTCAGCGGTTTCACGACCATCTGCGAGCGGGCTCCTGGTTGCGGGACGCGGCCTGTGGTCCTGGCTACTCTCGAACAGCACCAGAAAGGAGCCTTCTTTTGCCCCTTGACCCCGGAGCGGTATCACCTCGACCGCGACGTCTTCGTATCCCTCGTTTGACCTGACCTTGAGGCCCTCCTCGCGAACCGTGATTCCTTCTTTGCCCGCGCGCAAGACCGCGGCCCGAACCGCGACCATCAGTCCTTCGCGCAGCATCTTGAGAAGGTTCAGGCTTGCCTTGCCGGGTGCGGGTGCCAGGTAGGGCCCCGTTTCGCCCCGGAATTGTAGTATCTCCAGATCGGCGGACACGAGCACAGCGGGCGGTGCGAACTTGCCGGAGAGGACCCGGTCTGCTTCGCGCTGCAGTTCGGCGCTCTCGTTTGGCCGCGCTCCCACGGGAGCAAAGGCGACCCGGGGAACGCCGGCCTGCGGCAGTTGAAAGTGTCCGTAACCCGGAGTGGAGCCTGGCTTCTTGACGTAGATCTTGTGTTTGGCGTCCTGGACTTGAAACAGGTTTCGATGATTGCCGATGGTCTCTGAGCCGCCGAGCCACAGGCAACCCGAAGGTTTAAGGGCGTAGTGCATCAGCGGCATCACCCGCTGCTGCAGGACGGGCTCGAGGTAGATGAGCAGATTGCGGCAGCTGATCACGTCGATGCGCGAGAAGGGCGGGTCGGCAAGCACATTGTGCCGGGAGAACACGCAGGAGTCGCGGATGGTCTTGCTGATTCGGTAAGAGCCGTCGACCTCGGTGAAAAAACGTCGCAGCCGTTCCGGGGAAACGTCTTGAGCGATGTCCTTCGAGTAGATGCCTGCCCGCGCTTTTTCGATTCCCGCGGCATTGTGGTCGGTGGCGAAGAGCTGAATCGGCGTCGTGCTGCCCACGGCGTTGGCGGCCTCCGTGAACGCCATCACCAGGGAATAGGCCTCCTGCCCGGTAGAGCACCCAAGCGTCCACAACCGAACCGGGTCGTTCGGCGACCTGTTTTTGATCAGGACGGGGAATACCTGCGTCTTGAGCGCCTCGAACGATTCCGGGTCGCGGAAGAAGCTGGTGACGTTGATCAGGATGTCCTGATAAAGAGCGTCCACTTCCCCCGCGTTATGCCGCAGATAGGGGACGTAATCCCGGAGCGAGGTCATCTTCTGAAAGACCATGCGACGGGTGATGCGGCGGTAAAGCGTATTGAATTTGTAGTGAGTGAAATCGACGCCGGTCGCCTGGTGGAGGATCTGTACAACCTGGACAAGGCTCGGCTTGTCCTCGGGGGGGTCGGTTCGGCCCTCCGGCACGGTGTATGGGTGTTGACCGATTCGAACGATCTCTTTCGCGATTTCGCTTGGGGGCAGAACAAAGTCGACGGATCCCGAGGCGATGGCGCTCTTGGGCATGCCCTCATGCTGAGCCGTAGCGTCTTGCGCGAAAGTGATGCCACCCGAAGCCTTGATGGCTTCGAGGCCAAGGGTGCCGTCGTTGGCCGTGCCCGACAGCACCACGCCGATCGCCCGATGCTGCAATTCTTCGGCGAGCGATCTGAAGAACTGGTCGATCGGATGGTGGGCCCCCCGGCCCTCGCGTGGAAGGAGTTGCAAGGCGCCCGAGACGATGATCATGCTCCGGTCGGGGGGGATGACATAGACGTGATTCGGTTCAACCTCGGGCTCGCCCTGAACCTCGGTCACCGGCATCTTCGTCGCCCGTGACAGAATTTCTGCAAGAGCACTCGGGTGAGAGGGAGCGAGGTGTTGCACCAGGACGAAGGCCATGCCGGTATCGTCTGGCAAGCCCTTCAACAACTGCGTGAAGGCATCAAGGCCGCCGGCCGATGCGCCCACGCCCACGATTGAGAAGGCGGGCTCAGATCCTGGTTCGACGTCTTCGTCGACCCCGTCCGCTTCTCCTGGGGCAGTTGCCCTCGCGGCCTCGCCGTGTGGCGGTTCGGCCGGCTCTGGATTCTCGGGCTCGTCGGTGTTCGACATCATGGGTGGGCAGTCCTTCAGCGACGAGATACTACCCCTCGGTCCCCAATGCGCAGTGTTTGGCAGACCATCGCTCGGGCGGGGTATCCTTTCCGTCTCTATCCTCACGAGTCACTGAATGTCCATAACGCAACCGCGGTCTGGAAATCACCTTCTCGCTGCTCTGCCTGCCGCGGTTCACGCGCGTCTCGCCCCCCATCTGGAAGCGGTCTCAGTGCCCCTCGGCCACGTTCTCCATGAATCGGGCGGCGCCTTGCGTCACGCCTATTTTCCGACCGACTCCATCGTGTCGCTGCTCTACGTGACCGAGAACGGCGGTTCGGCGGAAATAGCGGTGGTGGGAAACGAGGGCCTCGTGGGTGTGGAACTGTTCATGGGGGGAGAGAGCACGCCCAATCGAGCCGTCGTGCAGAGCGGCGGCTCGGCCTACCGCCTTTCCGCGCACCTTCTCAAGGCCGAGTTCCATCTCCACACCGAGTTGTTGAAGCTCATACTCCGCTACACCCAGTCGCTCATCACCCAAATGGCTCAAACCGCGGTCTGCAACCGGCATCACTCGATCGAACAGCAGCTTTGCCGCTGGCTCCTCCTTTCCCTGGACCGCCTGCCCGACAACCATTTGTCCATGACTCAGGAGCTGATTGCCAACATGCTCGGGGTGCGCCGGGAAGGCGTCACCGACGCTGCCGGCAAGCTGCAAAGGCGCGGCGTCATCGAGTACAGCCGCGGCCGAATCACCGTGCTCGACCGGCCACTACTCGAGACACTGAGCTGCGAGTGTTACGCCGTGGTCAAGGCGGAAACGGATCGTCTGCTTCCTTATCTCCCGGGAGGGGCGCCGCCTGAACTCAGGCGACCCTTGGCAATGGAAACGGAGCGGCCACTCGCATTGGCTTCGCCGGGGCCGGCGCGGCGTTCAAGAAGTGGCGACTGAGCCAGCCTGAGACATCACGGAGCTGGCGTCGGCCCGTTGAATGCCCGTACGCGTATGTGTGCCACTCCGTCTGATAGCGCTTGGCGGCCAGGAGTTGCTGGCTCTCGCGTCCGAGCTGGTAAGAAACACACGGGTCGAGAAAACCGTGGCCGAAGAACACCGGCGGCGACTGTGAGGTGGCCGCGCAAAGGCGATCCGGGAACGGAAGAGCGGTGGCGAGCGCGATGATCCCGTCCACCTCGGCCTGCAGGCGCAAACCGGCATGGAGAGCCAAGGCGCCGCCCTGCGAAAACCCCATCAAGACAACCCGTCGCAGGAAGTTTTGGTCGCGGTCGCGTTCCATTCTCACGGCAGCGCAAATCGCTTCGGTGGCTTCCTCAATGCCCGCTTCGTCCATAAGACTTCGGTCGTAGGTCGAAGTGTCGAACCACGCGCGCGCCGAGCAACCGCCCATGATCGTCACCTTGCGCCGAGGGGCTCGAGGAAAAAGCCAGCGGATGTTGGGTGCACCCGCATGTTCGAGCACGGGCCCCTCCGTCTGCGCGATCTCCTCGTCGGTCAAAGCGATCCCGTGCAAGGCGATAACGGAGAGGTGTGGGTCTGAGGTCATGTTGGTACTCAGGCGTGCTTCAAGCAAGAACCGCACCAGGTCGGTTGCCCGCGTTTGCCGCGGCAACAGAGCACGCCTGCGCGCTTTTCACGCCCGAAGCACTATTTTTCAAGTGGGGTAAGCGCCCGCCGTCGCGCCGCCCGGTCGCTGAGGGTGGTCCGTGCTGCGAAGCAGTCGAGCGCGTCAGCCTGGCCTTGGGCCAAGCGACCGCCGTTGGCATTAGAGTTTGCGTCGTGATTCGACCGGCGGTGATCCTCGTGCGTCCTGAAGTCGGTGCGAACATCGGTTCGGTGGCGCGGGTGATGAAGAACACCGGGCTCTCCGACCTTCGCCTTGTCGATCCCTCCGACTGGCGGACCATTGAAACGTGGCGAACCGCGTGGGCTTCCCAGGAGATCCTCGAGCAGGCGAAGGTGTTCAAGACTCTCGAAGAAGCGTTGCAGGGTTCAACCATGGCGCTCGCCCTCTCCGGCCGCGATGACAAGGTGGTGGTGCTCGATGTGCGCGAGGGGGTGCGCCAGCTCGGCACGGCGCCCGCCGATGCCGCCACCTGTCTCGTCTTCGGCCCCGAGCAGAGCGGCTTGACCTTCGAAGAGATGGCTCTGTGCGGACGGCGCGCGAGCATCCCTTCGCATCCCTCCCAGCCTTCCTACAACCTGTCGCACGCGGTCGGCATCACCGCGTACGAGTGTTTCCGGCTCGACCCCCAGCCGCGGCCCGGCCATCTCCTCACCTTCGACGACCGGCAGAAACTAGCCGAGGAGATGGAGATCGGCTTGCGCGCGGTCGGGGCCATCCGCAAGGAGAAGGAGCGCTACAGCCGCCTCTTCCGCGGCTTCCTCACCAGTCTCGATCTCTCCGTCTCCGACGCCCGCTGGATGCGTTTCGTCGGCTACTGCATGGAGCGCGCGGCGCGCGACGCCGGATACAAGGCATGAGCACGGTGTTCGAAGACGTCAAGAAACACGACGGGGGAGTCCTCGACCTGCCTGATCTGAAGTTTCGCGAACTGATCTTCATCGGCGCGCTCAAGCGCGTGGACGACGGCAGCGACGCCCTTAGGGCCGAGGTGGTGGTTGACGAGACCCGTCCCATGCCGCCCTTCCGCGAGGAAGGTCTCTTCCCGCCCCATTCGCGATTCGCGGTTGAACGCCGCCAAGGTCGGGCGCGATTCACGCGCCTTGAGGACCACAAGGGATAACCACGAGGGATAGCGATGACGCGATACCTTGCCGCCTACGCTTCGACGCTTCTTGTGATGGTCCTGGTTGACCTCGTCTGGCTGGGCATCCTGGTCCGCCCGCTCTACCAGCGGGGCATCGGCCATTTGATGGCGGAGCAGGCGAACCTTCCGTTCGCCGGCCTTTTCTACCTGATGTACACCTTCGGGATCGTCTATCTGGGGATTGCGCCGAACGCGTCGGTGCCCGGGGTGAAAGCGGTCTTCTTCGCCGGCGCCGCCCTCGGTCTCTTCGCCTACGCCACTTACGACCTGACGAACCTCGCGGTGCTGCGTGGCTGGCCGGTCTGGCTGGCCGTTATCGACATGGCCTGGGGAACGCTGATCACCGCCGTGTCGGCCGCGGCCGGGAAGTTCGCGTACGACCGCTTCGCGTGAGACGTTAAGGGGTCCCTACGCGAAGATCTGCTCGTAATCGCGGACGACGGCGCGGTAGCACTCGCACGACGCCGACTCGAGGCCCTTGCGGTCGAGAATGCTGATTTCGCCGCGGGTGTAGCGGATGTATCCGCGGCTCTGCAGGTCGCCCGCGGCGATGGTGACCGCGCTGCGCTGAACGCCCAGCATCGCGGCGAGGAACTGGTGGGTCAGATGAAAATGATCGGCGTGAGCGCGATCGTGGGTCATCAGCAGCCAGCGCGAGAGGCGCGCCTCGATCTCGTGGAAACGCGTGCAGCCCGCGGTTTGCGCGAGCTGGGCGGAGAGAACGTAAAGGTACCGGTTGAGCGTCTTCACCAGAGACGGGCTGGCTTTCAGCTCGCGGTGCAGGTCGGTGGCGCTCATGCGCAGGGCCGACCCCGAACCTTGCACCACACCGCGAAGGGGGGCAACGGGCACGCCGAGGACAAGCGTCACCCCGAGCATCCCTTCGTCGCCGATCAGGCCCATCTCGAGAGGAGGATGAACGCCCAGCGTGGCCACCAGGGAAATGAACCCGGTGAGCGGGAAATAGACGTGAGTCAGGACTTCCTCGGCCTCGCAGAGGATCACGCCGAACGTGAGCTCCACCGGCTCAAGACGTTCGAGCATGCGTGCCTTAGCGCCCGGCGACAGGGTTTCGATCAGGCGATTCACGAGTTGGGCAGGAGTTCCGTGCATTTGGAAGAACGAGTGTGCGCGGGCGGCAAGAACCCTGTCTGTTCGATGAAGCACAAATGCGATTTCGCCGCTGCTTCGCCTGGTTTTTCCGTGTGTGTGCTGGCGAACAGATTCGAGGAGACGGTTGCGATCATCCTGCCATCCTGCTTTATGAGGGTCTCGAAGACGCGATACGCCCCGGCATGCTCCATGATTTTTGATCCCAAACTCCTAGCCCCGGACCAGAGCCGCCAAGACGGAGGTGCGCTCGTTCCCGATTCCCACACCTGGCGCCGCACCACCTTGGGGCAGAGGGCGATGGTGGCGATTCGCGCCGCAGCCATCCTGCGCGCGCGCGCCGACGAGTTCGCGCAGCCTGTGCACAACGACACCGGCAAGGTGATCGACGAGGCACGAGCCGAGGTGGCGCTGGGGGCGGAGATCATTGACGCCTACGCCCGGATCGCGGTGGCTCCCCCTGCCGCGACCGAAGATCGCGCGGACCTCGCGGATCCCTCGCTCGAGGGCCGTCCCCTGCTCTTCTGCCTTCTGCCCGCGAACTGCTCCTACGACCAGCTCGCCCGCTTGTCCGCGCCCAATCTCCTCGCCGGGAACATTGTGATGGTGAAGCACACCGGGGCCGTCCCCCGCACCGCCATCGCCTTCGAACAGTTGTGGCTCGAAGCGGGCGCGCCGATAGGCGCATTTGCCAACCTGCTGATCGCCTACGACTAGAGCGCCTTTCGATGCCAGACCAGCAATGTGCGCTACCGAACAGACGGTGGTGCTTCGCCTGCCTAACCTTGCCCGGTACACGGGCGTGGAAACGTTCGCCGGTGTGACCCGGGCGACTCCGTCCGGCTCGGGAGCCTCCAGATGGCCTTCAACTCGATGCGCGGCCGCGACGCTCCACGCGGAGAGGTCGAGTTGACCTCGCTCTCCACCGCCGAACAGGCGTTGTTCAAGGCGGGGGCCCTGCAACGGGCCATCCTCGAAAGCCCCAATTTTTCGAGCATCGCCACGGACGCCCGCGGGGTTATCCAGGTCTTCAACGTGGGCGCCGAGCGGATGCTCGGCTACAAGGCCTCGGAAGTGGTCGACCGGATCACCCCCGCCGATCTCTCTGATCCCGTCGAGGTCGTGGCCCGGGCCAAGGCTCTGAGTCTGGAGCTTGGGACGCCCATCGCACCCGGATTCGAGGCTCTGGTGTTCAAGGCCTCCCGCGGCATCGAGGACATCTACGAACTCACGGCCATCCGCAAGGACGGAAGCCGCTTCGCCACCGTGGTCTCGGTCACCGCCTTGAGGGACGCCGAGGAAAGTCTCATCGGATATCTGCTGATCGCCACGGACAACACCGCCCGCCGACTGGTCGAGGCCGAGCGCGAACAGCTGAACCTGGCCCTTCGCGACAAAAACATCGAACTCGAGGCGGCGCGGCTGGTGGCGGAGAAGGCGAACCTCGCCAAGTCGAACTTCCTCTCCAGCATGAGCCACGAGTTGCGGACACCGCTCTCCGCCATCCTCGGCTTCGCCCAGCTCATCGAGTCGGGCTCGCCGCCCCCAACCCCGGCCCAGAAACGAAGCGTCGACCAGATCCTGAAGGCGGGGTGGTACCTCCTGGAGCTGATCAACGAGATCCTCGATCTCGCCCTCATCGAGTCCGGGAAGCTGTCGTTGTCGCTGGAGCCCATCTCGCTTTCCGAACTGGTGCGCGAGTGCCAGGCCATGATCGAACCGCAGGCCAAAGGCCGCAGCATCAGCATCTCCTATCCTGATTTCGCCGCTCCCTTCTATGTGCAGGCCGACCGGACCCGACTGAAGCAGATTCTGATCAACCTCCTCTCGAACTCGATCAAGTACAACCGGGTCGAGGGCCGGGTGGTGGTGGACTGCACACGAAGCGGCAAAGCGCGGGTGCGCATCGGCGTCAGGGACACGGGCGACGGTCTCTCTCCCGACAAACTCGCCCAGCTCTTCCAGCCCTTCAATCGACTGGGGCAGGAGGCGAACCTCGAGCAGGGCACCGGCATCGGCCTCGTGGTCTGCAAGCGCTTGATCGAGCTGATGGGCGGAATGATCGGGGCCGAGAGCCAGGTAGGCCAGGGCAGCGTGTTCTGGATCGATCTCAACCTTACCGACCAGCCTCAAACCGTGGCCCACCCCACCGACCCTCGCCCGGTCGAGCGCCCGAATCCTCCCGATGGCGCTCATCTCTCCACCCTGCTTTACGTGGAGGACAACCCCGCCAACCTCATGCTGGTCGAGGACCTCGTGGCGCGACGATCCGACCTGCGTCTGCTGAGCGCCATGGATGCGCCGCGGGGGCTGGAGATAGCGCGGGCGGAGCGGCCCGACGTGATCCTCATGGACATCAACCTGCCCGGAATGAGCGGACTTCATGCCCTGCGAATCCTGGCCGAGGATCCCCTCACCTCCGCCATTCCCGTGGTGGCGCTCAGCGCCAACGCCGTGCCCCGCGACATCCAACGCGGCCTTGATGCCGGCTTCTTCCGGTACCTCACCAAGCCCATAAAGGTCAACGAATTCATGGACACGCTCGATCTGGCCCTCAAGCTTGCGAAGACGCGGACCGCATCCACCCTGAAAGGAACGTCATGACCACCGCGGCCGTACGCGAGGCCAGCATACTGATCGTCGACGACCAGGAATCGAACGTGGCCCTTCTCGAGCAGCTCCTGGCCCAGGCTGGGTACACCCACGTCTCGTCCACCCGCAACCCGCAGGGCGTCTGCGCCCTGCATCGCAAGAACCGCTACGACCTGATTCTGCTCGACCTGCAGATGCCCAGCATGGACGGGTTTCAGGTGCTGGAAGCGCTCAAAACCAACGAGGCCGATGCCTACGCTCCCGTCATCGTTATCACCGCGCAGCCTGGCCACAAGGTCCGGGCCCTGCAGTCGGGGGCCAAGGACTTCATCAGCAAGCCCTTCGATCTCGTCGAAGTGGAGACCCGGATACACAACATGCTGGAAGTACGGATGCTCTACAAGAAGCTCGAGAACTTCAACCGGTTGCTCGAAGAGAAGGTGGCCGAACGTACGGCCGAACTCCGCGAGAGCGAGGCGCGTTACCGAAGCCTCACCGAACTTGCCTCCGACTGGTACTGGGAGCAGGACGAGACGGGGAACTTCATCAAAGTTTCCGGTCCCGTGCTCGAAATGCTCGGCATCCAGGTGGCGGCCTTTGAGGGCCCGGAGCCGGCCTCTGCAGCGGCCTCGGGCTGGAACGAGGCCGAGCGCGCCGCCCTGCACGGCATGATCGAGGCTCGCCAGCCCTTCCTCGACTTCGCTTTCTCCCATGTGGACGCGAGCGGAGCGCAGCGTCGATTCCGGGTGAGTGGAGAACCCATGTTCAACCAGGCGTGCCGTTTCGTGGGCTACCGCGGGGTCGGCATCGAAGTTTCGGACCGGAGGTAACCGGCGCGGCCATGACCGGAACACCGAGCACCAACCAGAATCATCTCCTCGCCGCCCTTCCCCCTGCGGAGTTCGCGCGCCTTCTGCCCTACCTCGTTCTTGTTCCCCTGCGCCTCGGCGAGTCGGTTTACGAACCGGATGAACGGCTGCACTACGCGTATTTCCCTACCACGGCCATCATCTCGCTGCACTATGTGACCGAATCCGGAGCCTCCGCCGAAACCGCGGGGGTGGGCAACGAGGGCATGGTGGGGATAGCGCTCTTCATGGGCGGAAACACCACGTCGAGTTCCGCGGTGGTTCAGACCGCAGGGCAGGGTTATCGGCTGGACGGCCGCATCTTGAAGGAGGAGTTCGACCGCGGGGCCTTCACCCAGCGTTTGCTGCTTCGCTACACCCAAGCGTTGATGACCCAGATGAGCCAAACCGCGGCCTGCAACCGCCACCACACCGTCGAGCAGCAGTTGTGCCGCTGGTTGCTTCTGACCCTCGATCGCAGCAGCTCATCTCCGGTTCTGGTGATGACCCAGGAACTGGTGGCCAGCATGCTGGGGGTTCGGCGGGAGGGCATCACCATGGCCGCGGGCCGGCTGCAGCAGGCGGGCTACATCAGCTATCGGCGGGGCCACATCACCGTGCTCAACCGGAGTGGCCTGCTCACCCTGTCATGCGAGTGCTACGCCGTGGTCAAGGATGAAGTCGCCCGTCTCCTGTCGGATGTCCGGCGCCACCCGGGCCTGCCCGGCGCCACCACCACGTCCAGAGCGGTTGGGTCTTAGAGCGGCCGGGCCGTGAGGCGGGGCAGCAGGCGGTCGCACTCGACCTTGACCACCTCGTAACACTCGCAGCTGTGTTCTGCGAGCTTCGGCCGGTTGATCACCGTGATCTCCCCGCGGCTGTAGCGGATGATGCCCAGCTTTTGCAGCTTGCCCGCGGCGTCGGTGACGCCTTCACGGCGCACCCCCAGCATGTTGGCGATGAGTTCCTGGGTCATGGTCAGCCGATTAGTGGGCAGGCGGTCGAGGGAGAGCAACAACCAACGGCACAACTGCTGGTCGATCGAATGGTGCCGGTTGCAAACCGCGGTTTGGGCCATCTGGGTGAGCAGCGACTGGGTGTAGCGCAGCATCAGCACCAGCAGCGGGCCGTGCCGGTTGAATTCATCCTTCAGGGCCTGACCCGGCAGGCGGTAGGCGCTGCCGCCGCTTTGGACGATGGCCCGACTCGGCGTGCTTTCCCCGCCCATGAAGAGGGCGACGCCTACGAGCCCCTCGTTCCCCACCACCGAGATCTCGGCCGAGGCCCCGTCCTCCATGACGTAGAGAAGGGACACGATGGAGTCGGTGGGGAAATAAACGTGCTTGAGGGCGTCCCCGGACTCGTAAAGCACCTTGCCGAGCGGCATTGAGACCAGTTCGAGCTGCGGCAACACGCGCCCCTGGACCTCTTTTGGCAAGGCGGCCAGGTTGTGGTTCTGTTCGTGGGAGGGCATAGAGGGACTCGCGTCCAGCTTAGCCAACCCTCGTCCCTCTTCTGTACGGTACCGCACACAGGGTACCCCAGTGTAGAGGGCGAACCGCGGCGCGCGGCCTTCGGGGAGTAGGCGTCGCTGGCCCCAAACGGCGGATATACTTCCCTACCGTGAGGAGTCTCCTCCTCCGAATCCAGAAAATCAAGCCCAGAGCGCCCGTCCAGAACATGCCCCCGAGGATCCTAGCCCGCTCGCAGCACACGCTTTCCCGCAAGCAGATCGATCCCGATCCCCTGCGCGTTCTCTACCGCCTGCGCAGTTCCGGCTTCAAGGCGTACCTCGTGGGCGGTGGAGTGCGCGACCTGCTTCTCGGGCGCAAACCCAAAGACTTCGATATCGGCACCGACGCCTCGCCCCAGCAAGTGAAGAAGCTGTTCCGTAACTGCTTCATCATCGGCCGTCGCTTCCGTCTCTGCCACGTGCGCTTCGGGAACAAGGTCGTCGAAGTGGCGACCTTCCGCCGCAAGGCCGAGCCCGAAGAGGGCGACACCATCGTCAAGCGCGACAACACCTTCGGCACGCCGGAACAGGACGCCTTCCGTCGCGACTTCACCATCAACGCGATGTTCTACGACATCGCCGACTTCTCGATCATCGACTACACCGGCGGCATCGAAGACCTCGAGGCCAAGCGGGTGCGGGTGATCGGCGATCCCGACGAACGGTTCCGCGAGGACCCGGTGCGCATGATGCGGGCGGTGGCCATCGCCTGCCGCCTTGGTTTCCGGGTGGACCGCGAGGCTCAAGAGGCGATCCGGGCCCGCCGCGGGGAGATCGTCAAGAGTTCTCACGTGCGGATCCTCGACGAGATCTACAAGATCCTCCGCCAGGGCTCGGCGCGCGCCACCTTCGAGCAGCTCTACGCCACCGGATTGCTCGCTTACATCTTCCCCGAGGCTCACAAGGCGTTGAACCAGGGTGAAACCGGGCTGCTCGACACACTCTCCACTCTCGACGAGTACCGAAACCGCACCGGCTCGGATGCCGCACTCTCGAACGCGATTCTCATCGCCCACCTGCTGCCGCCGCTTGGCATTCCCCTCTCCAGCGGATTGCGCGCCACCGCCCGGAAGCGTCCCTACGTGGACATCGACGGTCCGCGGGATTTCCAGGGCGAGCCCGACGAGCCTATCCCCGAAGAGGCACTCGAAGGCCAGGTCGACGAAACCGACGTGGTGGCCGAGATGGTGGAACTCGACGAAGAGGCCGACCTCGGGCACGGCCCGAGCGTGGCCCACGGAGAGATTCCCATCAGTCTGCCCTTCGCGCGGCGCGACATCGAGCGTCTCGGTCTTCTCGCTGCCGTGGGTTCGAAGCTGCATCGCACCGACCTCCCGCCGAACACCGAACGGAACCTGGCCCGAAAGCTCTACTTCCAGGAAGCGCTGCTGCTGGCCGAGATCCACGGCCTCGATCCTGAGATCGTCGCCCACTGGCGCGCCGTCGACGGCAGCGCGCTTCCGAGCGAGCCCGAAGAATCGCCTTTCGAGCGGCCGGCATCCGCCGGATCCGCCCCGCGGCCCGAAGGCGCGCCCGAAGCTCGACGCCCGGTACGGCGCCGCGGCCGCAGGCGGCCAGGACGGCCCCGTGGTCCCGTCGCCTGATCCGCACGAGAAACTCAACGGGAACGAAAACATGAGAGGCGGCACTATGGCCAAGGCAAAACTGAAGGCATTGTCGGATTCGGAGATTCTCAAGGGCCTGGGCGAACTGCACGGCTGGCGTCTTTCCCGCGGCGCCCTGCGCTGCGAGTTCCAGTTCGAGAGCTTCAAGAAGGCACTGCAATTCGTGAACACGGTGGGGGCCATGGCCGAGACCGCGAATCACCACCCGGATATCGATATCCGCTACTGCGTGGTGAAGCTTTCGCTCAGCACCCACGACGTATCGGGAGTGTCCGAAAAGGACTTCTCCCTGGCCCGGAGCATCGACCGACAAAGCGCGGTGCGAAAAGCGGTTTAGGATAGTCCCACTCAAACCCGTCGTCCGCGCCCAAACCCCGCAGATCCTTATCTCCCGAGGAGAGTCATGTTTCATTTCACCCACACCCTCGCTTTGATGTTGGCGGCCGCGGCCATGCCCGATGGTTCGACCCCCAAGGTGGTCGAGACCGCGGCCAAGGTGGTGGCCGCGAGTGACGCGACCTCAGAAACAGATGCCGCGGACCAGGCCACGCCTTCCGGCTTCACCATCGTGCACGAGAACGGCGGCACCACACTCACCCTGGACAACGCGGAGATCCGGCTGTCGAGCCGGCTTCAGTTCCGGTTCCTCGATCAGATTCCTCCGGACAATGTGCGCCTGTCGGGCACCACCTCGGCCGGCCAGTCGAAGCCCTCTTTCCGCATCCGTCGGGCCAAGACCTCCATCGAGGGTTGGTTCTGGAAGAAGGAACTGACCTACGAGTTGCAGCTCTCGTGGGCGGGCCCCGAGGCGGGCGCCTCCACCCAGACTCCGCTTGAAGACGCCATCATCAGCTGGGACGCCTCGAAGAAGGGCTCGTTCAAGATCACCATCGGCCAATTCAAGGTTCCCCTCGGGCGGCAGGAGATGACGAGTTCGGGCAAGCTGCAGTTCGCCGACCGCTCGCTGCTGAACGCCGAGTTCACCCGTGGCCGCGACATTGGCGTGCAGTTCAACGGCCGGGTGGCCAATGACAAGGTCGAGTACTTCGCCGGCGTCTTCAACGGCAACCCCGCGAGCCGCACCTCCAACGACAACACCAAGCTGCAGTACAACGCCCGGGTGAGCGTCGAGCCCTTCGGCAAGGTCGCCTACTCCGAGAGCGCCTTTGAGGGCTGGGACAAACCCCTCCTCGCCATCGCCGCGCAGTTCGAAAACAACGACTTGTCCGGGGCCACCAACCTGACCGACTTCAACACCACGATCTTCGGCGCCGACTTCCTCTACAAGTACAAGGGCTTCTCGCTTTTTGGCGAGTTCTACAACCGCAAGCGCAAGCCGGAAGCGGTGAGCGGAACCTCGTCGGCCACGTCCGGAACCGCGGCGCAATCCTCGGGCAGCTTCAACTCGAACGGGTACAACTTTCAGGCCGGCTATTTCCTCAAGCGCGACAAGGTGGAGGTGGCCGCCCGTTTCGCCGGCTACGACCCTTCCGACAAAACGCCTTCCAACAATCAGAAGGAAGTGGGCGGCGTTCTCAACTATTTCGTCCTCAAGCACAATCTGAAGATGGTGGCCGATTTCCGCGCCCTGCGCGACGACCAGGCCAAACAGACGGAAAAGGAACTGCGCGTCCAACTGCAGTTCATCTTCTAAAGTAGAGGTCTACTCCGATGAAACGCCTCGTGTCCGTTCTCGCCGCCCTCGTTCTTCTCGTGCCAAACTCCGGCGACGCGCCGATGGCCTCGCCCGGCGTGGTCGGGGCCTCCGTGATCCGCTCCCTGGCGGAATCGCCGGAAGTTCCGGTCATCGTCTTCTTCGACGCTGCCGCCGGCCTACCCCTGACCGACCTTGGGGCCAGGTCGAAGGTCATCGCCTCGACCCGGGAGGGCGTGCTCGACCAGATCAGCCCCCAGGAGTTCCGGGTCACCGCCACCTTCGCCAACATTTCGGCGGTGAGTGGTTTCGTCACCTTCGAGGGCCTCAAGAAACTCGCGCGTGACTACCGCGTCCAACGCGTGGATTTCGATATCCCGGGGCAGATGGCTCTCGCCGAAAGCACCGACCTCGTTCAGGCGCGCGAGGTGCAGTCAATGGGTATCACCGGCCAGGGCGCTACCGTGGCTGTCCTCGACACCGGCATCGATAGCGACCACCCCGACCTTGCCGACGACATCGTGGCCCAGCGCTGTTTCTGCTCCAACGCCGACGGCACGGGCTGCTGCCCCGGCGGAGGCACCGAGGGAGCTTCGGCCGAGGATGAACAGGGCCACGGAACCCACGTTTCCGGCATCATCACCGGAGGCGGCCGGGTGGCCCCTCGTGGCATGGCTCCCGACGCGGATCTGGTGGCCATCCGCGTGCTCGATAAGAACGGCGCCGCATCGTCCGGCACCCAGTTCCTGAAGTCATTCGACTACATCCTGTCGTCCCACCCCACGGTTCGGGTGGTGAATGCCTCCCTTACCTTTGGCAGCTTCCCCGGTCACTGCGATGCCGCCTCCGCCCTGACCATGGCTTTGGCCCAGGCGGTGAACACGCTGCGTGCCCGGGGGACCCTGACCGTCGGTTCCGCGGGGAACAATGCCAACAAGTCGGAGATCGGCGCTCCTGCGTGCATCTCGTCGGCCATCGCGGTGGGCGCGGTGTACGACGGCAACGTGGGCACGATCAGCTTCGGTTGCACCGACGGCTCAACCGCCGCGGACAAGATCACCTGCTTCTCGAACAGCAGCAGCGCCCTCGATCTGCTCGCCCCCGGCGCGGCTATCGCCGCTGCCGGCATGGGCGGCGACGTGGCCGGCTTCGCGGGCACCTCGCAGGCGGCGCCTCACGTGGCCGGAGCCCTGGCCTTGCTCCTGCAGGCGAACCCCGGCGCCACCGCCGATCAGCTGGAGGGCGCGCTCAAATCCTCGGGCCAGCCCCTCACCGACAGCAACGGCATCACCTCGCCCCGCATCGAGGTCCGCTCCGCCGTCGACGTCATCAAACGGTAATCAACGCGTCAATTTCCGGTACTTGATGCGGTGGGGCTGGTCGGCCTCGGCGCCGATCCGGCGCTTGAGGTCGGCCTCGTAGTCCTGGTAGTTGCCTTCGAACCAGACCACCTGGCTGTCGCCTTCGAAGGCCATGATGTGGGTGGCGATGCGGTCCAGGAACCAGCGGTCATGCGAGACCACCACCGCGCAGCCCGCGAAGTTCACCAGCGCCTCTTCGAGCGCGCGCAGTGTGTCGACGTCGAGGTCGTTGGTCGGTTCGTCGAACAGAAGCACGTTGCCCCCGCTCTTGAGGAGCTTGGCGAGCTGGAGGCGATTGCGTTCGCCGCCCGAGAGATCCTTCACCTTCTTCTGCTGGTCGGGTCCGCGAAAGCCAAAAGATGCGCAGTAGGCGCGTGAGTTCATCTCGCGCTTGCCGACGAGAACGAGGTCTTTCCCGCCGTCCGAGATCTCTTCCCACACGTTGAACTCGCCGTTTAAGGCCTCGCGCGACTGGTCGACGTAGGAGAGAGCCGCGCTGTCTCCGATCTTCAAAGCGCCCGCGTCGGCCGTTTCCTGGCCCATGATCATGCGGAAGAGCGTGGTCTTGCCGGCGCCGTTGGGTCCGATGATGCCCACGATGCCACCGCGGGGCAGGTTGAAGTTGAGATCGTCCATCAGGAGGTTGTCGCCGTAGGCCTTGCGCAGTCCCTTGGCCTCGATCACCAGGTCGCCGAGGCGGGGCCCGGGCGGAATGGTGATTTCGCGGCGGTTGTCCTGCCGCTCGCTCGCCTGTTCCTCGGCGAGGAGTTCTTCGTAGTGAGCGAGGCGCGCCTTGCCCTTGGCCTGCCGGGCGCGGGGAGCCATGCGGATCCACTCGAGTTCGCGATCGAGCGTTTTCTGGCGGGTGCTCGTTTCCTTCTCTTCGAGGGCGAGGCGGTTCTTCTTCTGCTCGAGCCAGCTCGAGTAGTTGCCTTCCCAGGGAATGCCCTGGCCGCGGTCGAGTTCGAGGATCCAGCCGGCCACATTGTCCAGGAAATAGCGGTCATGGGTGACAGCCACGACCGTGCCCTTGTACTCCTTCAGGTGGCGCTCGAGCCATGCCACCGATTCGGCGTCCAAATGGTTCGTGGGTTCGTCGAGAAGGAGAAGGTCGGGAGCATCGAGGAGCAGGCGGCACAGGGCCACCCGACGCTTTTCGCCACCAGAGAGATTGGTCACTTCGGCGTCGCCCGGCGGCAGGCGCAGGGCGTCCATGGCCATGTCGAGGTGGGTGTCGAGGTTCCACAGATCCTGCGAATCGATCAGGTCCTGGAGCCGCGAGAATTCATCCGCGGTTTCGTCGGCGTAGTTCGCCGCGAGTTCGTCGTAGCGGGTGAGGATCTTGCGCTTGGCCGCGACCGCCATCTCCACGTTCTCGCGCACATTCTTGGTGCCGTCGAGCACCGGCTCCTGGGGCAGAAAGCCGACTTTCACCCCTTGGGCGGCGAAGGCCTCGCCCGCGAAGTTCTTGTCTTCACCTGCCATGATGCGGAGCAGGGTCGACTTTCCCGCGCCGTTCGAACCGAGCACGCCGATCTTGGCGCCGGGATAGAAAGACAACCAGATTCCCTTGAGAAGCTCTTTGCCCTGCGGGGTCACTTTCCGCAGGTCCTTCATTGTGAACATGTACTGGGCGGCCACGGGTTCAGATCTCCTCAATCAGGACAAGGCCGATCCCCAGGATCGGCCAGCCCGCGATACTCTCACATTCTCCCCGAAAGCTCTCCCGGCTTCCTCAGCAAAGACTCGCTTGACCACCCACGAATTCCTCCTCCGCACCAATGTTCCAACCAGCGCAGCGAAACTTTTCGCCTGGCATATGCGACGGGGAGCCTTCGAGAGACTGGCTCCTCCGTGGGAGGTTCCGAACGTGGTGTCGCCCTTCGCCCCACCTGCGCCGGGCAGCCGCGTGGAGTTGCGCGTTCCCATAGCACCGGGCCTTCGGGTTCCCTGGATCTCCGAGTTCACCGAGGTCGTCGAGGGGGATCGGTTTCGCGATATCCAGGTGAAGGGGCCTTTCGCCTCGTTCGATCACACTCATCGATTCGAACCGGTGAGCGATCACGAGTGCGTCATGGAGGACAGGATCCGCTACTCGTTGCCCCTTGGCTCTCTGGGGAACTTCTTCGGAGCCTCCCTGGCCGCGCGGAAGCTCGAGGCCATTTTCCGGTACCGACATCGGGTTCTGGTGGGCGATATCGCCGCTCACGCCCGGGTCGCGCGGGGGCCGATGCGGGTTCTGGTCACGGGTGCGACCGGTCTTGTCGGCCGCTCTCTCTGCGCGTTCCTTGAAAGCGGGGGGCACGAGGTCTCCCGGCTCACCCGCCGCGCGGCTCGTCATCCGGGCGAGATCGAGTTCGATCCGGTGAAGGGCGCCGCTCACCCTTCGGAGATGGAGGGTCTCCACGCGGTGATCCATCTCGCCGGCGACCCCATCGCGAAGGGGCGGTGGACCGAGGCGAAGAAGAAACTCATCCGCGACTCGCGCGTGCCCTTCACGCGCAGGCTCGCTGAAACACTGGCCGCGTTGCATAAGCCGCCCGCGGTTCTCATCTCCGCTTCGGCCACCGGCTACTACGGAGACCGCGGCGATCGTGTGCTGCGCGAGTCGGACGGCCCGGGCGAGGGTTTCCTTCCCGAGGTCTGTCTCCAGTGGGAGGGGGCCACCGAAGCCGCGGCCCAGGCGGGGATCCGCGTGGTCCATCTGCGTACGGGCCTGGTCCTCACCCCAGACGGTGGAGCCCTTGAGCCCATGATGCTGCCCTTCACTCTTGGGCTCGGCGGTCCCCTGGGGCACGGGCGCCAGTGGTGGAGCTTCATCGCACCGGACGATCTGCTTCATCTCATTCTCCACCTCGTGGTGAATGACAAGATCCACGGGCCCGTGAACGCGACGTCGCCCGAGCCGGTGACGAACGCGATGTTCACGAAGATCCTCGGCCGCGTCCTGAATCGGCCGGCCTTCATTCCCGCCCCGGAGTTCGCTCTGCAAATCGCTCTTGGCGACATGACCGGGCCTTTGCTCATGGCCAGCGCTCGGGTGAATCCGGAGAAGGCCCTCGATTCGGGATTCGTCTTCTCTTATCCCTCTCTCGAACCGGCCTTGCGCCACGTTCTCGGCCGGCTCTCCTGAAGCATTGGTAACCTAGCAAGACCCAATGGCGAGCCCGCGCGTCTACCGCATCACCTTCATGAGCCAGGGAAAGGTTTATGAGCTTTACGCCAAAAGCGTGGGCTCAGCCGATCTGTTCGGCTTCGTCGAGGTTGCGAATCTCGTGTGGAGCCAGAAGTCGTCGGTGCTGATCGACCCTTCCGAGGACAGTCTCAAACACGAGTTCGACGGGGTCAAGCGCTTCTTCGTGCCCATGCACGCGGTGATCCGCATCGACGAGGTCGATCACAGCGGAACTTCGAAGATCCTGAGCGCCGAGGGTCTTGGCGGCACGGTGTCGCCCTTCCCGGTCTTCATCCCGCCCGGCGGCGACAAGAAGCACTGACTCAGGTGACCGCGCCTTCCGCTGATCACGGGATGGTCGAACCCCGGGTGGATGGTTCGATCATCAGCCGCGATGGCCTGGTGCTCTCGACCTGGCACATGGTGGTGGCGTCCACCGGCCTTGAGCCCGTGATCCTCATTCACGGCCTCGGCGATCACTCACGCTCCCTGCCCTACCTGCGCCTTGGGTCGTTCCTGGCCAAGGAGGGATTCGACGTCTACGCGTTCGACCGCCGGGGTTCCGGCCGCTCCCAGGGCCTTGATAATTACGCCCCGAGCTTTGACGACCTGCGTGATGATCTTTCGCGTTTCGTCGATCTGGTCGAGGACCGCACGGGCCGCCTCCCCTCACTTGTGGGCCTTTCGTTTGGCGGTCTCCAGGCCCTCGACTTCGCTCTCGCTTCGCCCGAGAGCCTCCACGCCTGCGTGGTCATGGCGCCCGCTCTCGACGCATCGGGCACTTCGCGTTTCCTGCGCAGGCTCCTTCCTGTTCTCGCGCACTTCTTTCCCACGCTCGCACTCGATCCCGGTCTCGACGACGCAGCTCTCACTCGCGACCCCGCGGTGTGCCGCGAGTATCGGAACGACCCGTTGTGGCGACCGCGCACCACGACGACACTTGCGACCTTCGTCCTCGATGCGATCGATCGGGTGAGCACGCAGGCAGGGCATCTGACCACACCCCTGCTCGTGCTCCATGGCACCGCGGACCGGGTGGTGCCCATCCACGGAACCCGCGAGGTCTTCCCGCGTTTCGGCGCCGCGGACAAGACCTTCGTGGAGATGGCTGGCGCCTTCCACGCTTTGCCCATTGAACCCGACGGTGACGAGGTGGCGGCGCGCATCTCCGCCTGGTTGAAGGCCCGCCGGGCCGGAGGGCCATGCTGATCGATCGCCGCTCCCTCCTGCGATCCTGGCAGGCGCTCTTGGCCGCGGTGGCCGCGCTGTCGGCGATTCCCGCGGGCCTGGTCTTCGTCTTCGGCGCGCGCGTGAAGGGTGGCGTATCCGATCCGGCGGATGAGTGGATCGACATGGGGCCGGCGGGCGAAGTCACCGAAGGGCCGTGGATGGTCCGCAAGCTCCGCCGCGAAATTCTGGATCGCTGGAAAAAGACGGTGGTCGAGGAGAGCGTCTATCTGCGGCGGCGCGCCGCCACCATCGAAGCGGTCTCCGCGAGCTGCACCCACACCGGCTGTCTTGTCCGGCACGTCCCGAGCGGCTTCGCGTGTCTGTGTCATCGGAGCGAGTTCGACGACGAGGGCAAGCCCAAGGCCGGCCCCGCGCCGCGCCCGCTTGACCGTCTCGAGACGAAGGTCGAGGGCGAGCGGCTTTTGCTGCGCTTCGTGAAGTTCCGCCCAGGACTCAGCCACTCCGAGCCGATGGTGTCGTGATGGAGGAGATCCGGGTTCGGGACGATGCGAGCGCGACGCCTCGGGCGAAGGCGGCCGACTGGATGGAGCGTTTGCATGGCGCCTCGGGCTTGAGCGCCTTGGTCTTCGGCGGACTTCTGATCGGCAGCGGCATCGGTCTTTCCATGTCCTACGTGCCGTCGCAAGGCGAGGCCTTCGCGAGTGTTCTCTACTTGCGCGAGCAAGGCGGGGTGAGCGCGTTCGTGCGGTCGCTGCACTACCACCTCGCTTCGGGCGCGGTGGTGGCCACCTTCCTGATGGTGGTGTTCGCCATCCTGGGTGATGTTCATCGCGAGCGCCGTGCGCAGTACCGGCTGAGCGTGGTGGCCCTCTTCCTGATGTTCGGCTTCTGTTTCACGGGGTACCTCCTGCCCATGGATCAGGCCGCGTATTGGGGGACGTCGGTGCGACTCGGCATCGTCGAGTCCGTTCCGGTGGTGGGAGAAATGAAGGCCGACCTTCTCCGCGGCGGCCCGGCCCTTGGCGCCGCCACCTTGCCGCGTTTCTACGCCCTGCACGTGGCCGCGCTCCCCATCGTTTTCATGGTCCTGGTGCTGATTGGTTTCCGAGAGGCTCTGGAACGAGCGGCCAAGGGTCACGGCCCGCGGCTCATCCAGGCCTCTTTTCTCCTCACCGTGGCCGCCTTCATCGTGGCCCTGAACTTTCCCGCCCCCCTCGAGCCCGCGGCTTCCACGTCCGACACCCAATACGTGCCGCGGCCCGAGTGGTACTTCCTGTGGCTCTTCCAGTTCGGCAAATACGTTCAGGGTTTTCAGTGGGTGGAGAGCGCCGTGCTGCCGCTTACGGGCATCGGTGTTCTCCTGCTTCTCCCTGAGGTGCAAACTTCACGCAGGCTGCGAGCGATCGGGGTGAGCGTGACCCTGGCAGTGATGGCCGGTCTTTCCGGGCTGGCGCTTTACGAGGACTTGAATCTGCCCGCGAAACCGCAGTACGCGGAGGGTCTGGCGCAGAAAGCGGCGCGCGACTACAAAGCCGAGTGCGCGGGCTGCCACGGCACTTCCGGCAAGGGCGACGGCCCCTATGCCGTGAACCTTGACTCCCTGGTGCAGGACTTCACTCTGCCCGCCTTCTGGGACACCGACGCCATGGACGACATGATCCAGGTCGTCCGCATCGGCGTGGCCCCGGACATGCCCGCCTTTGGCGACCGTTTGTCGGAAGCGGAGATCGCGGCCATCGCCCGATACGTCGAGGCGAGCTTCCGGCCTACTGGATCCGGACCCGTCCGGTGAAGCCCTCTTCGTAGGTGTGGTAATAGTCGAGCGAAGGTTCGGGGTGCTTCCAGCAGTAGTAGCCCCCGCCGTTGTCGAAGTCCACCAGCCACAGGCCCTTGATGTCGAGACCCATTGAGCCCATCTCGGTCGCCCAGGCGTTGACGATCGACTGCGCCTGCTCCCGGGTGTGAGGCTTTTGGACCCCGGTGCTCAGCAGACGCTCCACCCGCCCATACGCCTCGTCGGTGAGCTGCTGAACCCGGGGCAGCAGCGCCTTTGCCTCGGCGTAGGTGAAGAGACGCTTCTCCGTTTCGGGCGCGTCTTTCAAGGGCCTTTCGCGGGACATGGCTTCCTGAGGGGTGGTCCTTGCGGAACGCCGATCAGGCGATGGTGACGTCCTTGCACATGTAGACGTCCTGGATCGTGTTCAGCAGCTTGACCCCGTCGGCCAACGGCCGCTGGAAGGCCTTGCGGCCCGAGATGAGACCCATGCCGCCGGCGCGCTTGTTGATCACCGCGGTGCGCACGGCCTCGGCGAAGTCGTTGTCGCCCGAGGCTCCACCCGAGTTGATCAGACCGGCCCGGCCCATGTAGCAGTTCGCGAGCTGGTAGCGGGTGAGGTCGATCGGATGATCGGTTGCGAGTTCGGTGTACACGCGCTTGTCGGTCTTGCCGTAGGGGTTTTCCTTCGAGTTCAAGACGTCGTAGCCGCCGTTGTTCTCGGGCAGCTTCTGCTTGATGATGTCCGCCTCGATGGTGACGCCCAGGTGATTGGCCTGGCCGGAGAGGTCGGCAGAGAGGTGGTAGTCCTTGTCCTTCTTGAAGGCGGGATTACGCAGGTAGCACCACAAGATGGTGGCGAGGCCCATCTCATGCGCGACATGGAAGGCCTGGCTCACCTCGACGATCTGGCGCGAGGAGTTGTCGGATCCGAAGTAGATGGTGGCGCCCACCGCCACCGCTCCCATGTCCTTCGCCTGCTTCACCTGGGCGAACATGATCTGGTCGAACTTGTTCGGATAGGTCAGGAACTCGTTGTGGTTGATCTTCACGATGAAGGGAATCCGGTGCGCGTATTTGCGCGCGCAGGACCCGAGCACGCCCAAGGTGGAGGCCACCGCGTTGCAGCCGCCTTCGACCGCGAGCTTCACGATGTTCTCAGAATCGAAGTAGTCGGGGTTCTTCGCGAAGGAGCTGCCGGCCGAGTGTTCGATGCCCTGATCCACGGGAAGGATCGAGAGGTAACCCGTGCCGCTCAATCGTCCCGTGCTGAACATCTGCTCCAGAGAACGCAAAACCGGGATCGGCCGGTCCGAGGAACCGAGGTTCTCGGACACCCACTCGGGGCCGGGAAGGTGGAGACGCTCTGTGGCGATGGTGGCGCATTTGTGATCGAGAAGGAGGCGCGCGTCCTTGCCCAGAGCCTGTTCGATTTCTTTGAGGTTGGTCATACTTTTGTCCGTCACTTTCTATAGGAAAGTCTATCGGTAAGTCGGGGGGAGTTCCAGTACGCGCGCATAGACTCTGACTCTCCATGCGCAGGTTCAAAACGGGGACGATGGTCGTGATTCTCGCAGGTGTCGCGGCGATTTTGGCGGTGCCCCTCGAGGTGGCCCGGAATCCCCGGTCTCTGGCCAGTCTGGCCCTTGGCACCGATGACGCCTTTGTGGTGAGCGGGATGGAGCCGCGGGAGAACCAGATCGGAGGTGGGGCCCTGCGCTGGCTGCGTCCCTTGGCGAGCTTCCGTTTTGAAGCGGTGGGTCCCGGTCCCGTGGATATTGACCTCGAGGTCCGCGGCCATCGCACCGAGGTGACTCTGGTCGCGAATGGGGCGCGGATAGGCAGCCTTCCTGAAGGCGCAGGCCATTTCGCCACCCGCGTTGCCCTCTCCGGGTCCTCGCTGGTCCTGGGCATCGAGACTGAGGGATTCAATGCGTCCGGACGGGCGCTTGGCACGCAGTTCGTTTCTCTCTCCGCGACCCCCGCGCTCTCCACGAAGTCGGGAATCTCCGCGGTTCCCGCCCGCCTCTGGCTCGCCCTTGGGGGCGTGGTGGTGGTCACCGTGGCCGCGGTGGCGATCTCGGGTCTGGGAGGGTGGGCGATATTGGCGCCGCCCGTGGTCTTTCTTCTCCTGGTGCTGCCCGCGGGCCTGTGGCGCTCGCGCTGGTTGTTCGAGTGCGCGATTCTCGTCGCGGTGGCGGTGGTGGTTTCGGTCCTGATCGCCCGCGCCGCCCATGGCGGCGTCTGGGCGCGCACTTGTCTGCAGGTGACCCTTTTCGTCGCTGCGACCATCCACGGCATCCTTCCCCCCTCGCCCCTGGTGATCCAGGGCGATGCCCAGCTCCACGGCAACAAGCTGACCGAAGTCGCCCGCGGAAATCGCTTTCCCACCAGCCGCACGGATCACCAACCGCCCTTCGAGATCCCATATGGCTTCAGCTTCTATGGCGTCCTCACGCCCTGGTCGACGCCCGGCGCGTCGGGCGTTCCCGTGGTGCGCATAGGAGCCGCCTTCTTCTCGACTCTCTCCGTTCTGGCCCTCGCCCTTCTTCTCGGCCGCACCTCCGCCGCCGTGGCCGCGGCCGCGGTGATCCTGTGGACATTCGCTCCGGTGAACATCCGCACCATGGGCTTTGGGAATCTCTCGAACGTCTTCGCCCAGGCGGTGTTCCTCCTGTTTCTGGTGGTCGGTGGCCTCCTGCACAAAGGCTGGTTTCGCGCCCTGGTGCTGAGTCTGCTCGTTTTGCTCTCGGCCACCGCTCATCTCTCATCGTTCATTGTCCTGTTCACGCTTCTGCTCGTGGCAGGCCTGTTGGGCGCCGATCGCCGCGGTCCCGCCTTCAAGCCCCTGGTGGTCGGTGTCGCGGTGGCTCTTGGCTATTTCGCCACGTTCCTTCCCATGGTCGCGGCCCAGCTGCCGAGACTGCTCGGTGAACGCGGAGGCAGTTCCGGCGTCTTCGATCCCGGCAGGCTCCCCTCGCAGTTTGTGGCCGGCGCGGGCTGGCCACTGCTCGCTCTGCTCGCTCTCTCCCTGCTCACCAGCGCGCCGCGTTTGATTCTTCCCATGAGTCGGGCTCTGGCCGTAACCGCCTTGGTGCTGGCGGTGGCCGCGCTCGTTTCTCCGGTGGAGGTGCGCTATCTGCTCGCGGCTCTGCCGCTTCTCGCCATGCTAGGCGCGTCAGCGCTCGAGGAGGATACGGTTGGCGCTTTTCCGCGGCAGACCCTCATGACACTCGTCGATCTGCCCGGGCTGCGCACTCTCGGTTCGGAACTCGTGCGTGTGCCGGTGGGCATCACGCTCCTTCTCGCCGCGGGGTTTCACGGCCTGAGGGTGCTGCTCGAGTTCATCCCGCTTTCGGGTGTCTGACCCTCCTGGCCGAAAGTGCGCCGGGGACCCGCGACAACGGCAACGGGCCTCGGCTGCTACACTCAACCGTTCCAATAACTTATGGAGTACATCTGCAAAGTCGGCACGCCGGCGGGCGAGATCGTCGAACGCAGCTTTGAGGCCCCGAACGAGGAGGCCCTTAAGGCCGATCTGCAGCGCCAGGGTCTGTTCCTGTTCTCCCATCGCAAGGCGAGTTCCGACTTCAACCTGACCGCGCCGCGGGTGAAGGCCGAGAACCTCCAGCTCTTCGGCCAGGAACTCGCGGCCCTGCTCAAGGCCGGTCTGCCCCTCACCCAGGGCATGGACCTCATGGTCGAACGCCAGCGCGACCCCCTCTTCAAGCGCTCGCTCGGAGCGGTGCGCGATCGGGTGAAGTCAGGAGCCGCCCTCTCTGAAGCGTTTCGGCAAGAGGGCGCCCTCTATCCGCAGATGTTCGCGGCCAGCCTCATCGCCGGGGAGCGGAGCGGCAACCTCGAAGGCGTGCTGCGGCGTTTCGTCGCCTATCTCAAGCTCAGCCAGACCATCAAGAAGAAGGTCATCGCCGCCTCGGTGTATCCGATGGTCCTCTTCGCGGGGATGTTCGGGCTGATGTACGTGATGCTCACCCGCGTCCTTCCCGAGTTCACCGGGTTTTATGCAAGCCTGGGCGCGGAACTGCCTTTGCCCACGCGCGTGCTGATGGGCCTGTCCGAGACGGCGCGGCAGTGGAGCCTGCCCTTGATTCTCTTGCTCGTGGTCATGGGCTTTGGTATCGCCGCCTGGCTTCGTGCGCCTGCCAATCGCGAGCGTTTCGATGGGTGGATCCTGCGTATTCCTTTCTTCGGTCCGCTCCTGCAGACCTACTCCACCAGCCAGCTCGCGCGGAGCCTCGCCACCTTGCTATCGGGCGGCCTTCCTCTGGTCCAGGCCCTCGGTGTGGCCGCGGCATCAGTGGGGAATCGGGCCATCGCCGCCTCCGCGGCCGCGGCAGTGCCGCAGATCCAGCAGGGCAAGAGCCTGTCCATGGCGCTCGAGGCCTCCGGCCAGGTCGAGCCGCTTACCGTCGAGATGATCCGGGTGGGCGAAAGCACGGGCGCCCTGGGGGAGATGCTCAACCAGGTGGCCGACTTCTACGATGAAGACCTGGAGGTGAAGGTCCAGACCATCCTCGCCCTGGTCGAGCCGGTGCTGCTGGTCTTCATGGCCGTGGTGATCGGATCCATGGTGCTCGCCCTCTATCTCCCCATGTTCGAAGCCTTCTCCGCTTTGCAGTCGCCCCGGGGGAACTGACCGATGGTCACACTCGCGGCCATGGCGATCGAAGAAAGCGGGGCCCGTTCCCTCGCCGAACGCCTCGGCCTGCGTTTTCTCGACGTGACGTCCTTCGCCCCCGATCCGCAGATCCTGCAGAGCGTGCCCGTCGAACTGATGTTCCGCTACAACTTCCTGCCTTACCGGGAGGAAGAGGGGCGTCTGGTTCTGGTGATGGCCGATCCATCCGACCTCACCATGGTCGACGACCTCGCCATTTTGCTCAACCGTCGGATCCAGGCCGCGGTGGGCACACCCTCGGCCATCGGCGAGGCCCTGAAGCGCGGGCAGGGATCGCAGCGGGTTCTGGAGCAGGCGTCCGAGTCGCTGGTCATGCAGATCGTCCGCGAGGGTGATGAAGGCGAAACCCTCTCCGTCGATTCAATCCAGGCCCAGGACAAGTCGCCCATTGTGCGCCTCGTCGATTCCGCCCTTTTCGACTCGCTGTCGCGCCGGGCCTCCGACATCCACATCGAGACCCGCGACAACGAGGTCCAGATCAAGTACCGGATCGACGGCGTGCTCCAGCCGGCCATGAAGCCGATCGCCAAAGAGCACCACGCCGAGATCATCAGCCGCATCAAGGTCATGGCCGAGCTCGACATCGCGGAGAAGCGGGTGCCCCAGGACGGCCGGTTCCGCGTCCGCCTCGGAGGCCGGCAGATCGACTTCCGCGTTTCCATCATGCCCTCGGTGCACGGAGAGGACGCGGTCATCCGCATCCTCGACAAGGAGAATCTGTCGAAGCAGTTCTCATCCCTGCGTCTCGACATCGTGGGCTTCGAGCCTCGGGAACTCGCGCGTTTCCGCCGATTCATCCGCGAGCCCTACGGCATGGTGCTCGTCACCGGTCCCACCGGTTCGGGCAAGACCACCACTCTGTACGCCGCCTTGTCCGAGATCAAGACCGAAGAAGACAAGATCATCACCATCGAGGATCCGGTCGAATACCAGCTGCGCGGCATTACGCAGATCCCGGTGAACGAGAAGAAAGGCCTCACCTTCGCCCGCGGCCTTCGCTCGATCCTGCGCCACGACCCCGACAAGATCATGGTCGGCGAAATCCGCGACCCCGAAACCGCGGACATCGCCATCCAGTCGGCCTTGACCGGCCATCTCGTCTTCACCACCGTGCACGCCAACAACGTGATCGACGTGCTGGGCCGGTTCCTCAACATGAAGATCGAGCCCTACAACTTCGTCTCCGCGCTCAACTGCGTGATGGCCCAGCGTCTGGTGCGGACGATCTGCGAGAAATGCAAGCGGCCGGTCCGCGCCTCCGAGGAGCTGCTGATCGAGTCCGGCCTCGATATCCGCGAGTACGCCTCCTTCACCTTCCACGAGGGCACGGGCTGCCTCGAATGCGGAGGCACCGGGTTCAAGGGCCGCACCGCGATCTGCGAGCTGCTCGACGTCACCGACCACATTCGCGAATTGATCCTGGCCCGCCGTCCCGCTTCGGAAATCAAACGCGCGGCCCGCGAGGAGGGCATGACCTTCCTGCGCGATTCCGCGCTGCACCGGGTCTTCGCCGGAACCACCACGCTCCAGGAGATCAACAAGGTCACCTTCGTGGAGGTCGTGTGACCGCGGTGAGCAGCCCTCACTCGCTTCGCGAGCGGGCCCGCCGTTTCTTTTTCGATCCCGCGGCGGCGGAGGTGGCCCTCGAGTTCTCCTCTGTGGCCATCACGGGAGCCCGAGTCGAGACGCGGGGCCAGCGGGCCGAGCTGCGCGCTTTGGTGAGCGAGCCCTTGTCCGAGGGTGCTTTCTGCCCGCGCCTCGAAGACCCGGGGTTTCTGGGCAAGGAGGAGATCCGCGATGTGGTGAAGCGGGTCTTGAGCCGACTGGGGCCGGCGCCTCAGGCGCGCGCCGCCATCATCGTGCCCGACGTGGTGGCCCGCTTCCGTCTGTTCGCTCAGGACGAAGTGAAGGCCGAACCGGGGAAGCGGGATGCGCTCGTCGCTTTTCGCATGACCAAGCTCCTCCCTTTCGCCGCCGACGACTTGCGCGTGGTCTCGGCCTGGCCTCGCTCCCCCGCCGAGCCGGTGCTTGCCCTGGGTTTCTCATCGGCCGTTCTTGGCGCGTACGAGGAGGTGGGCCGTGCCTTCGGTCTCGACGTGGGTTCGGTCGAGACCTCGTCGATGGCGCTCCTGCGCGGCCTGTCCTTTGAGGGGGACGCGCTCCTTGTTCGCCACGATCCACGCTGGCTGGCTCTCACCCTGATCCGGGGCGGCTGGCCGGTGGCGGTGCGCGTCTTCGACGTGGAAATCGCCCGGAGTCCCGAGGAAGTGCGGAAGGAAATCGTCTCCACCGCGGTGTTCTGGCGCGACCGTCTGGCCGGACAGCAGCTCGAAGCCGCGTTCGTGCATGCGAGCGATCCCTGGTTTCAAACCTTGAGTGGCGACGTGAAGGAGCTCTTCGGACGCGACCCGGAACGGGTCAAGGCTCCGCCGGATCTGGTGGTCAAAGGCATCCCCACGGCCATCGAACGTTCGGCCGCTCCCGCCCTCGCGCTGTTGGGCGCCGGTTATTGACGCGATGATGGCCTCCACCAATCTGGCTCAGCGACCGTTCCGCAACGAGCGTTTGCCCTGGCTTCTGGCTGGTCTGCTGATGGCCGTAGCTCTGGTGATTTCCGTGGTGCATGGGCGTTACATCGCTCGGCTGCTTTCCGGTAACGAGGCCACCACAGTGCTCCATGTGCGAGAGAACGAGGCCCGCATCGCCCTGCTGGAGAGAGATATCGCGGCCGAACCTCCGCTGCGGATCGAGACACCGGAACTGGTGAGGTTGCGTGCATACAAAGAGCTTGTGGACCATCGGGTTTTCCCCTGGCGCCTCCTGCTTTCCGAGCTCGAAGCGGTGCTTGGCGAGGGCGTGCGGCTCACCCGGATCGCGCCCGCCGGACCGAGAGGCGGCCAGGGCATGTTGATCAAAGTGTCAGGGGAGGCGCGCTCCAAGGACGAAGCCTTCACCCTGGCCGAAGACCTCGACCGTTCAGCCGCGTTCTCGAGCGCGGTCCTCACTTCGCTGGCCGAGAGGGACAATGAAACGGCCTTCGACATCGAGGTCATCTTCGATCCCGCGAACCAGCCGAAGGTGGGGACGCCATGACCCCCCGTCGATCAAAAGCGCGCCTGAACGTGGCCGGGGCCGGCCTGGTGCTCCTGGTCATGAACGTCGCGGTTTTCGCTGCCGTGACCTGGCCGCGGCTCACAAGTGTGCGTCGGGCGGAGACTCGGGCGCAGGGGGTTGCGTCGCGTCTCGCCGAGCTCGAACGACTCTGGTCCACCCTTCTTGCCCGCAAGGAGCTGGTGGCGCGGAACCGGCAGGACATCGAGCGCTTGAGCCGCGACCACCTGAAGCCGCGCGCCACCGACCTTTTCGCGGCCCAGCGAGAGATCGAGCGTCTGGCCCAGGAAGCGGGGCTCCGGACCCGGACCAGCACTTACGACATCGAGAAGATCGCCGGCACCGATCTGGTGCGGTGTCAGGTGACCTTGCCCCTCGACGGCAGCTATTCGAACCTGACCGGTTTCCTCTCCCGAATCGCGGCCACGAAGCGCTTCATCGTGGTCGATCAAATGGCTCTGTCCGAGAACGAACAGGGAGCGCGGATGAGCCTCAGGCTTTCCGCCGTCTTCACCGAAGGAGATGCCAATGCGACGCAGTGAACGTGGCACCACCTTCATCGAGGTCCTGGCCGTGGCCGCGATCATCGCCATTCTGGCCGCCGCGATTCTGCCCCTGTCTCGGGTGACCAGGCAGCGCCAGAAGGAACTCGAGTTGCGGCGGACCCTGCGTGAGTTGCGTGGGGCCGTTGACCGCTTCAAGGACGCGGTGGACCGCGGCCAGGTCGGGGGCACCGATGTGAAGCTTGGAAGCGAGGGTTACCCGGAATCTCTTGAAACCCTGGTGGAGGGCGTCAATCAGGTGGGCCGGCCCGGGGTCAAACTCCGCTTCATGCGCCGGATTCCCATGGATCCTTTCACCGGCAAGGCCGAATGGGGCATGCGCTGCTACCAGGACGAGCCCGACTCCTCCTCGTGGTGCGGCGACAACGTTTACGATGTGTACACCCTCGCCGAGGGGTCGGCGCTCGACGGCACGAAGCTCAAGGACTGGTGATGGTTCGACTCAATAGGCGGTCAGGCATTTCCGTGAAGAAGGGCGGCAAAGCGAAAGGCTTCACCCTGCTCGAACTGATTGTGGTGATCACGATCATGGGCATTCTGGTGTCGATCGCCCTGCCCAACTACCGCAACTCCGTGTTACAGGCGCGCGAGGCCGTGTTGCGCGAGAACCTCTACCGCATGCGCGACCTCATCGACCAGTATCAGTCGGACAAAGGCAAGTATCCCGAGTCGCTCGAGGCGCTGGTGACCGACGGATACGTTCGCAGCATTCCCACCGATCCCATGTCGTCGGACCGCTGGGTTGAAGTGCCGCCCGAATACGATGCGGCCGGCGGAGACGCGCCCACCGGCGTGTTCGACGTCAAGAGTTCTTCGGGCCAGGTGGGAACGAATGGCGTGCCCTACAGCGAATGGTGATGGGCAGGAAAGAGGCGGGTGTGGCGGCGCTCGTTCTGCTCGCCCTGTTCCTTCTGGCCCGGGCCTTCTGGCCGGCCGGCGAAGCCGCGGAGCGCGCGGCCTTGCGCCTCGACGGGGGATCCGAGGTTCCGGTGATCGGTTTAGACCGCCTGGGCCGGGCCGAAGCCCTATCCAGCGCGCCCGATCGCGATGTCTTCAAATTCGGCCGCGGGTCCCGGGCGGACCTTGCCCCCGTTCCCGCCCCCGTGATCAAGCTGGAACCGACGCCCACGCCCCTGCTCACCGAGGAAGTGCCGCCCACCCCCACCCCCTGGCCCACCCTCAATGTCTCCCTCATCGGTATCGTCGATAATGGGACCGGCGGGAAGATCGCCTCTTTCGTCAAGGACGGGGAGATCGTTCTGGTCGGCCGGCCAGGCCAGGTGCTGGGGAACGCGTTTCGCGTGGTCCGGATCGGAACGGAATCCGCGGAGATCGAGGAACTGGGATCGGGCCGGACGCGGCGACTTCCGCTCCGGTCGAATTGAGAATCGAATAGAAAGCTGAAGACCTGAATTGAATCGCCCACGAAACCTGGCCCGTCGCGGAACCGCGCTGCTCATAGCCGCCCTGGTTCTGGGTTCGTTGTCCCTTGGGTGCGGGGCGCACCGCGCTCATCGCAGCGGCCAGAAACACTCCGAACGCGGTGACTGGGACATGGCGGTCGCGCGTTTCACCAAGGCCCTCAATGCGTCGCCCCGCAACATCAAGTACAAGATCGCGCTCGAGAACGCGAAGATCCAGGCGAGCCGCATGCATACGGACAAGGCCCGGAAACATCTTCAGACGGGCAGTCTCGAGAAGGCCATGGAAGAGTACGGCATCGCTGCGGGCTACGACCCCTCCAACAAGGCGGCCACCGACGACATGGCGGTGCTCAAGGCCCGCCTCGAACAGATGGCCGCGGACAAACGTCAGGCCCGGGAACTGAGCGCGCGCCGCCCGGCCGACGCGACACTGCCCGTGCCCCTGCTCTCTCCGCGCTCCCCCGTGCTCATCAGGCTTTCCACCACCGCGTCGGTGGAGAAGGTCTTCCAGACCCTGGGCACGCTCGCCGGGGTGAACGTGGTCTTCGATCCGGACATGCAGGGCAAGGACCGCACCATCACCGCGAATCTCACCGGGGTGACCTTTCAGGAGGCCCTGAACCAGATCGGCCTCGTCAACAAGAAGGCCTACCGCGTTCTCGACCAGAACACCATCCTCATCTTCGACGACTCCAACGTCCAGACTCGCCAGCGCTGGGACGATCAGGTGATGCGCACGTTCTATCTCGAGAACGTCGAGGTGAAGGATCTCGAGGCGGCCGTGCGCGTGGTCCTCGGTAACGCCGCCAAGGTCACCAAGAACGAGGCCACCAATTCGCTCACCGTGATCGCCACTCTCGACGAGATGGCGCTCGCCGATCGCTTCGTCCGCTCGAACGACAAGCCCAAAGGGGAGATCCTGATCGAGGTCGAGATTCTCGAGATCAACCGCACCAAGGCGAAGGAGTACGGGCTCCAGCTCTCCAACTATCAGGTCGGGGTGGAACTTCAGCCCACGGGGGTCGCCGGTGAAGTCTCGGGCGGTCTTACCAATCTGCGCGCGCACCTGCTCTCCTCTCTGAACGCCTCGGACTGGGTGGTGCAGATTCCCTCCGCGCTGTTCTCGAAGTTCCTGCACGACGAATCGATCGTGAAGATCCTCTCTTCACCCAAGGTACGCGCTTTCGAGGGCAAGAAGGCTACGTTCAACGTGGGCACCGACGTGCCCATTCCCCAGTTCTACCCAGGCTACGGCGGCGGGACTCCCACGGCGGGCGGAGGGACCTCCGGCGGATTCGGCTTCGGGGGCAGCACCAGCGCCCAGTACAAGACCGTCGGCGTGAACCTCGAAATCGACAAGGCCAAGGTCACGGCCACCGACGAGATCACCATGGAGTTCAAGGCGGAGTTCTCGCTGATCGGCGAGGACAAGGTCTTCGGCACCGGCGATAACCAGGTGAACTACCCGCAGTTCCTGACCCGCAAACTCGAGAACACTCTTCGTCTCACCGATGGAGTCACCGCGGTGATCGGAGGCCTGCTGCAGGGCCGCGAGGCACGCACCCTCAAGGGCGCCCTTGGTCTCGAGTCCATCCCGATCCTCAACCGTATTCTCGGCGGCCAGACGCGCAGCGACGAGGAGATCGAAATCCTGATCTCGCTCACTCCCCACATCCTGCGCGCGCCCAACATCCTGGCCGAAGACGTCGAGCCTCTTTATCTCGGCCTGCGCAACAACCTCAAGATCCCCGGGGTGCGGCCGCTCTTCGGCCGTGAGCCCGAGGAGGAGCCGGCTCCCACCGCCACCCTTTCGCCGGCAGCCGTGCCCACACCGGTGCCCACCCCAACCCCGCAACCCGAAAACGCCGCCTCGGCGCCCGCGCCGGCCGCGCCTCTTGCTTCCCGGGCCGCCTGGGACCGCACCGAGGTGAGGATGAAACTGGGCGAGGTCCAGCGCGTGGCCGTGAATCTCTTTGGCGCTCGCTCGCTCCAGGAAGTGTCGATCTCGGTGAGGGCCGACACGCCCGGCATCGAGTTCGTGGAGATCGGCCCCGGTCAGCTTCTCTCCGTCGATGGCGTCCCCGTGCTCACTGAGAGACAGATGGAAGGAGCGCGCGCTTCCGCGCAGTTCAAGCGCCAGACCGCCCTTTCCGGGGGGACCGGCACCGTGGCCTTCGTGGCGTTCCGCGCTACCCGCCAGGGCGAGGCCACCATCTTCGTCGAAGCGCTTTCGCTGCGCTCCGGTGAGGTCCTGAGCCAGGTCCCGCTGGCCGGCGCGGTCCGTGTTACGGTGGAGCCATGAGAGGTCGATTGATCCGCCAGACGGTGACGCCTGCCCTGGCTCTGTTCGCCGCGGCCCTCTCGTTGTCCTGCGGCCAGGCCATCCTCACCGCACCCATTGGCGCCACCCTGGCGGTCAACATCAATCCGCCCTTCATCGCCGCCCATGGCGACACCGCGGTGGTCTCCGTCCTCGTACTCGAACCTGCGGGAACGCCGGTGCCTGACAACACAGTGGTCCAGTTCTTCACCACCATCGGCATCATCGACGAGCAGGGGAAGACCAACGACGGCGTGGCCCGGGTGAACCTGCGCTCCGACGCGAACTCGGGCACGGCAAGGGTCAGTGTGTTCTCCGGTCCGGCCACCGCCACCGCAGAGGTGATCATCGGCGCCACCCGTCCTTCGCGCGTCATCTACGGCCCCATCGATTCGCGCATCGATCTGAAGACCGGGCGAAACACCGCCAGGTTCAAGGTCACGGTCCTCGACGCTAGCGGCAATGGAGTGATGAACGTGCCGGTGCTTTTCACCGTGGTCGACAGCCCCGCCACCGACACCATCCATGGCGCCGATAGTTTCACCGACAACAGCGGCAATGCCTTCGCCAGCGTGCAGACGAGGCGCCTGGTGTCGGGAACCATCCGCATCCGGGCCGACGTGCTCTCCGGAACCGCGATCTCGACCGAGTTCACCATTCCCGTGGTCGAGTGATCAAGGTGATCAGCTCTCTCTCTCGCGCCGGACTCGCGGCCACGCTTCTTCTGGTCGCGGCAGGCGCATCCGCGGATACGCTGTTCCTCCGCGTGGGCACCACCCTGAAGATTGATGCGCTTTGGTGCGACCGCGTGATCTGCAAGGCCACCATCCCGGGGGGCGAGGTGGAGCTCAAGGCCTCCGATGTGGTCCGCGTGGAACCGGACGAGAAAGTGGATGTTGACACCCCCGCGGCCGGACCCATTGCCGCGGAGACTTCCGGGCCTCGAACCATCGAACAACTGATCGCCGAGGCGGCTCGCCGCTACGCGGTGCCCCGTTCGCTCGTCCGCGCGGTGGCCCGGGCCGAGTCGGCGTTGCGGCCGAACGCGGTCTCCCCGAAAGGCGCGCAGGGCGTGATGCAGCTGATGCCGGGCACGGCCCTTGAACTCGGAGTTGAAAACGCATTCGACGCGGCCCAAAACATCGACGCGGGGGTGCGGCTCTTGCGCCTCTTGCTCGAGAAGTACGACGGCCGGGTGGCCGAGGCCCTGGCTGCCTACAACGCGGGGCCGGGCGCCGTGGCGAAACACCGTGGTGTTCCTCCGTATCGCGAGACGAGGCAATACGTCCGGAAAATCGTCAAGGAGTTCGAGCGAAGCGAAGCCGCCGACGCGGCGTCAAGGCCCGAACTGCGCGAGTGACCACCCCGTTTCGCGCGCGTCGGGGCGAGGGCGGTTTCTCCATGGTGGCGCTCCTGGCTGGGCTCGCCATCATGACCTTCGGCCTGATGCTGGCTATGCCGTCGTGGAACTACCTGGTGCGCGATGACAAGGAACAGGAGCTGATCTTCCGTGGACGACAGATCGCGAATGCGGTGGCGCGGTTCCAGAGGAAGAACGGGAACGCGCTTCCCACGACCTTCGAGCAGCTGGTGGAAGGGAAGTACCTGCGCAAGGCCTACAAGGATCCCATGACCAAGGACGGACGCTGGCGTGTTTTGCGGCCGGGTGAAGGCGTGCCGGTGCAGCCGGGCCGTCCATCGGCCGGGGGCCCGGGGCAACCCGCGCCTGCCACCACTCCCTCGCCCTCGCCTACTCCGCGTTCGGTCTTCGGCTCGAGCTCCGGCCCCCCCACCGGGCCCATCGCGGGTGTGGCCAGCCTCTCCACCGAGACGGGACTCCGTTTCGTGAACGGCAGTCCGAACTACAACCGCTGGGTGTTCGCTCCGAACGTGCCCTTCGTCATTGGCGGGCAATCTGCTGCCGGCCCGGGCGGCCCGGGTGGCGCGGGAGCAGCCTCACAACGCCCTCGGAGTCCTGATCTGGAGCTGCCTCGCGTCTCACGCTGAAGGCGACGGTGAAGGCGACGGGGCGGCTGGGGGTGAGGGGAGCGGCGTGGCGAATGGCGACCTTGGTGCGAACGGGGAGAGCCTCCGGAGCGGAGGGGTCGGCAACGGCGTGGCCGGAGTGGGTGTGGCGGCAGGCGAAGGCTCGGGCTCCGGCTCGGGCTCTTCAATCTCAGGCTCCACTTCGGGCGACGCAGCGTCGCGGCGTGGCGCGCGGCGTGGAGTTGGAAGGGTCTGGGGTGGTGGCGTCGATATCGGGTTTCCGGACGTCGCCCGCGAGATCAGGGAGGCAGAAGCAGGAGCGAGAACCAGAAGCGAGGTCACGCTTGCCCCGGTCACGTCGAACACGACGCCGTAGTTGAGACTCTGCCCTTCGAGCAACCGGAGCAATGCCTCCCCCACGGTTGGGGCCTCGATCTCGACGTTGAACAGCATCGCGTTCGGTCGTGCGGCCTGGTAGGTCACACGGAATCCTCCGGCGCGGGCCAGGGCGTCGATAACCTCGGACAACGGCGCGGAAACAATACGGATGTGTGTGCCCGCGGGGCCAACCGTGACCTGAGGGGGTTCCGCTTGGCCAAAGCGCGTAGCTCCGAACGCCAAGGCCGCAGTGAGCAGCATCGAGACGACCCGCCGTCCGCCGCTTGCGAGACCATCAGGCCTCATGGTCGTCTACCAGACCGCGGCGTCGGTGGCGGCTCGGAGGCTGGGCTGGCGGACCGGGCGGGCCGGCAACATCTTGAGCACGCTGACCGCGGTCTGCTTGAACACCCCCATGTCCTCGGCTCGCAAGGGATCGGCGGGCGGACCCTGGATCCGCATGGGGTCGGCCCACACCCCGCCCCGGCGGATGCCGTAGTGGAGGTGGGGCCCGGTGGCAAGACCCGTAGAGCCGACGAGGCCGACGATGTCGCCCTGGGACAGGCGTTGTCCCGCGCGCACGTTGATCTTCGACAGGTGACCGTAGTGGCTGGTATAGGCATTGGCGTGGCGGACCACCACGAGTTTGCCGTTGCCGCCCGCGTAGCCCGCGGAGACAACGGTACCGTGCCCGATGGTGCGCACCGGAGTGCCGCGGGGAGCGGCCAGGTCGGTTCCGTTGTGAGCGCGGGTGTAGCGGAGCACGGGGTGAAAACGCGCGTTCGTGAAGCGCGAGCTCACTCGCGTGAATCGCAGCGGCGACTTGAGGAAGGCTTTTTTGAGCGGCTCACCGCTCGGTGTGTAGTAGGCGGCGCTGCCGTCTTTGCCGTCGAAGCGCACGGCCAGGATGGTCCGGCCCGCGTTCACGAACTCGGCGGCCAGGATCCTTCCGTAACGTCGTAGTTCGCCGTCCAGGTAGAACTTCTCGACCACAACCCGAAAAACGTCGCCGCGCTGGATAGAGGTGTTGAAATCGACATCCCAGCCGAAGATCTCGGACAACTCGAGGGCCAGCTCGGTTTTTTCCCCGATGGTGTCGATGGCCTCAAAGAGGCTGGACTCGATGATCCCCGCCGCGGCCTCGACCCGGCTCTCGTAGCTGCGGGAGGCGATGTCGGCGTGCAGGCCCTCGGCCCGTTTGGATACCCGCAGGGTGCGCAGTTCATCGATCCCGTAGACGAAGGCGCGAAACTGGCCGTCTTCATCAACGGACACGCGGTAGGGCTGGCCGGGCTTCACGTTCTTGAGGTCGTAGGTCGGCCGGGCGCTCTCCACCAGATCGTAGATCTCACGGTTGGTGATCACTTTGGACAAGGCCGCGCCCAGGGTGGTTCCCCGCTCGATTTCGCCCTTCACCACCGACACCTTCGGCGAGACCGCGGCCATGGCCAGCGAGTCCGTTCCCCGCGAAAGGAAGGAGGGGTCGATCGGCAGACCCGCCAGGGTCAGGGCGATCACCAGCGAAAAAAGCAGTTTCTTCAAAGGGGTTGCAGTCCTTAGTCGAAAATTATAGGCCCGTCAGTGCGGTATACCGCAAGCCACAGGGCGCAAGCGGCTCTTATCCAATAAAATAGGAGGAATGAACGCCCCAGCCGTGGCCGCTCCCACAGTCCTCGAAACCTTCTCCATGAACGACACTGCGCTGGAGGCGATCCGCGAAAAGGTCCTCGCGGGTAAACGGCTCTCCTTCGAGGATGGCGTGGCCCTGTACCGCACCAACGACCTGCTCGGACTCGGCCGTCTCGCCAACCACGTCCGCGAAGCGAAGCACGGCGACATCGCGTATTTCGTCTGCAACACCCATATCAACCACACCAATGTGTGCGCGGCCACCTGCGACTTCTGCGCCTTCGCAGCCAAAACCGGCGAGCCCCGGGCCTACACGATGTCGCTCGATCAGGTCTTCGCGGACGTGGCCAAGCAGCCGAAAGCCTGCCGCGAGGTTCACATCGTGGGTGGCCTGCACCCCGACCTGCCCTTCCAGTACTTCACCGACATGCTGAAGGGGATCAAGAAGATCCGTCCCGACATGCATGTGAAGGCCTTCACCGCGGTCGAGATCTTTTTTTTCCACAAGCTCTACAAGAAGTCGGTGGTGGAGATACTGGAGACGCTCAAGGAGGCCGGCATGGACTCCATGCCGGGCGGCGGGGCGGAGATCTTCAACAAGGAAACACGGAACAAGATCATCAAGGGCAAGGCCACCGGTGAACAGTGGCTCGACGTGGCCCGCGCCGCCCACAAGCTCGGCATCCCCAGCAACGCAACGATGCTCTATGGCCACATCGAGACCATCGAGGACCGGGTCGATCATCTGATCCGCCTGCGCGAACTCCAGGACGAGACGAACGGCTTCGTCACCTTCATCCCCCTCGCCTTCCAGCCCTGGGAAGCGCCGTCGATGAAACTGCCCGAGACCACGGGCTTCGAAGACCTGAAGGCCATCGCGGTGGCTCGCCTGATGCTGGACAACATCCCGCACATCAAGTCCTACTGGATCATGATCGGTCCGCGTGTCGCGCAGATCGGCTTGTCCTTCGGCGCCGACGACCTCGATGGCACGGTCACCGAGGAGAAGGTGGCCCACGACGCGGGAGCGCCTACCTCGCAGTTTCTTTCGGTTGACGAACTCTGCCGCCTGATCCGGGAAGCCGGCCGTCGCCCGGTTGAGCGCGACACTGTCTTCAACACCATCAAGGAGTGGTGAAGGCCTCCTGTCCTCCAGGGCAGGGCCCCACTTCTACCCGAACCCGCTCCCGCCCCCGCCCCCGAACCGTCCGTTCGCCTGTCGAGAGCGCGCGTGGCCGAGACCATGTGTTGCTATCTTCTATACAGAACTGTATCCTCAATTGGATACAGGAGCTTGCCCATGGCACACGCACAAACTCAGGAAGCACTTTCCATTTCCATCAATATCCGCGCCAAGGTTCGACAGCGCGACCTGATCGACCAGGCCGCAGATCGTCTGGGTCGCAGCCGGTCTGATTTCATGCTTGAAGCCGCCTGCCGTCAGGCGGAAGACGTCCTGCTCGACCAGGCATTCTTCACGGTCGACAGGGGCACCTTCGCCAAATTTCAAGCGCTGCTCGCTCAGCCATTGCCACGGACTGACAAGCTGCGCCGCCTGCTCAAAACGAAAGCCCCCTGGGAGAAGTGACCAAGCGGGTCTTCACCCCGCCCGGGCCGATCACCGCCGAGCATGATCTGGCTGATTTCGACAGCGGCGAACCGTCCCTCAACGAATGGCTACGAAGGCGGGCCTTCAAGAATCATGCGGCGGGCGCTTCGCGCTGCTTCGTGTTGTGTGCCGGGCCGACCGTTGTGGCCTATTACAGCTTGTCGGCCGGCGCCATCAGCCATGAGGCGGCGCCGAAGGCGATGCGGCGCAACATGCCCGATCCGTTGCCCATCCTGTTGCTCGGGCGCCTTGCCGTCGATCGTCGATACCATAATCAGGGGATCGGACAGGCACTCCTGCGCGATGCCATGTTGCGGGCAGTGAGCGTTGCCGGCGAAGCAGGCGTATTCGCCATCCTTGTCCACGCTCTGTCCGGCCAGGCCAGGCAGTTCTATCGCTCGCGCGGCTTCGTGGAATCGCCTTTGCAGCCGATGACGCTGCTCATGACGATTGAAACAGTGCGATCCATCCTGGCCGAACCCGACTGACTCAATCACGGCGCGTGAAACTCACGCACTGTCGGACGAAGGCCGGTTCTCCAGGAACGAGAAATGGGTGGCGTACGCCTCCAACCAGAGCGGCGCCGAAGAAGTCTGGGTGATTCCGTTTCCGCCCACCGGCGAGAAGTGGCAGGGGTTTTCCCGGAAAGCAGCAGGGGTGTCCTGCAATCCTCCCCGCCATTTACTGGGAGACAGACAAATCTAGAAACGCCCGCTCTCCTTGCCAGGGCCCTTCAAACTCCTTGCGCGGTTCAACTCCTTGCGCAGAATGGGCCTTCCTGCCGTCTTGCGCAGTGTCAACCATGGGCACGCCTCTTGCTCTCCCAAGCGACGAACTACTGCGCCGGGCGACCTATTCGAAAAAGGGCGCCTACCGGGCGCAGCGCTTCAACGCAAAGAAACGCAGCACGAAGGAGAACAAAGTGAAACTCAATATTCTGATGGCGGGGCTATGCCTCGCGGCCGTCCCCGTGGCCTCACACGCCGCGACCCAGTCCACGCAGTCCGCGAAGTACGTCACGATCGACGGTGTGGTTCTTCGCTACGAACCGGGTCGTGTGATCGTCATCCGCGGCGCCGACGACCGGGAGGTCCTGTACAACCTCAACTCCGGGCTCATGGTCCCGGCGGATGTGAGGGTCGGACAGCGCGTCACGCTTTATACCGAGCCCGCTCCCGACGGAGGCACGCAGATCGTCAAGCGCGTGACCACCACGAGCGTGAGCCCGGATGGCAATGTTCGCCGCACCACCGAAGACGTGCGCACGCTTCCCTCCGGCGAAACCACCCGCACGGTCGTGGGGGACGTGATCCGCTACGAGCCGGGCCGCGTCATTGTGGTTCGCGGAAGCGACGATCGTGAAGTGTCCTACAACCTCAACGCCGACGTGGCGGTTCCCGCGGATGTCCGAGTCGGCCGGCGCGTGACCCTTTACACCGAGCCCGGGCGCGACGGCGGCACGCAACTCGTGTCCCGCGTCACGATCACCAGCATCACGCCAGAAGGCAACGTCCAGCGGACCACCGAGGACACACGCACCACGCCCGAAGGCTCAACCACGACCACGTCGACCACAACGGTCACTGGCCGCGTTGATGCCTACGTGCCCGGCAAGACGCTCACCATCACCCGCGCGGACGGCACCCAGGCGACCTACATCATCACCGGCACGTCGAATATTCCGGCCGACCTCGCACCTGGCAAGACGATCGCCATCGTTCCGTTCACGAGCGTGGACGCGAACGGCGAACTGGTGATCCGTACGATCAGCTACATCAAGCCCCGCTAAGCGCCGACCCGACGCGCATGAGCCCCGGGGACTTTCCCGGGGCTCGTCACTTCAGGGCAGGGGCTTGAGGGTGATCCAGGGAGGCACGCCGCTTTCCAGGATCCGCGCCATGTAACGGGTCTGGTCAAGGGCGACCGATACGAAGAAGGCCTGAGGGGCCGAGCCTTCTGTGGCCTTGAGCCGCTTCTCTGCCTCTTCCGACCATTGGGTGAGGGCGGCTCGGTCTTTCCTCATTCCCGCATCGATCATCCGGGTGTAGGCCTCGGTGTAACCGAAACCCGATCGCGCGAAGGCAACGCGCTTTCGCACGGTTTCCTTGTCCGTTTTCGCCAATTCTTCCGCTTCCTTCAGGAGGGCGTCGGCCTCGGCCACCAGAGGGAGGGTGAACATCTGAAGCCACGAGTAGCCCCGGTGTTCGGCCGCCGCTCCGGTCTTGAGCATGGCGGATTCCCATAGATCGGCGTAGCGGCGCATGGCCGGCCCGGCCTTGCCATAAAAGCGCGGGAAGTACTCCGCGAGCAGGGCCTCGACATCGGTTCCGGGGTCGGCCACGAGTTTCGCCGCGACGTAGAAGTTGAGCCCCTGATTGGCCCAGTTCTGCTGGGTCTCGCTGATGAAACGCTCGATCCCCAACTCCTTGTAGAGGGGGATGTCTTGGCGCATCGAATGGACGATGGGCCAGGGAGTGAAGACCGAGAAGTGGCCGTAGTACTCGTAGATCCCCACGTGTCGGGTCAAAGCCAGCCAGCCCTTGAGGAAGCCGAGATACTGTTGGTTGGAAGGACACGAAGGGTCGTCCACCGCGTGAACGTGACAGAAGGCCCAGGGCATGTGGGTGAGGGCGGTGACGTAGTTGGGCCCCGGCCGCGCCTTCTTCGGGGGCGAGGTGTGCTCGGCGTAGGCGTAGATCCCCACCTGTTTGCCTGGATGCGTCTTCTCGAGTTCGGCCGAAACCTCGTTCGCATAGTGGACGAAACGATCGGCGAGACTCCCCTCGGTGACGCCGTAAAGGGCATCGATCTTCTTGCACCGGTCGCATTCGCACCAGCCGAGACCATCGTTCGGGCTTATGGAGAAAAGGGGGGATTCGGGATTCGCGGCGAAATAGCGCCGCGCCGCCTCCACACTCACCTGCACCACCTTCGGATGGCTCGAGCAAAGCTGGGTGCTTCGGCCACGCTGGCCCGCCACCAGGGCGAACATCTCCGGATCGGCGGCGAAGGTTTCCTGGTTGAGGGGATGGATGTTGAACCAGTTGTGGCCGAAGGTCACCGCCTTACCCACCCGGACGCGCATGCGCAGTTCCCAGTCCTCCGCCCCTGGGCTGCCCGCCCACGTGAAGCCGCTCACCGAAGGGAAGGCGGGATTTGTGACCAGGCTCAGTTCGGGAACCGCGATGGATCTGTTGGCGAGGATTTCCTCCCCGAGATCGGTGGGCATGAACCACCGAACTCCGAGGGCGCGCTCGATGAAGTCGTAGACGCCATACAGAGTCCCGCGCGGCGAGCCTCCCAGGATGGTGATCATCCGCCCGTGGCTGGAGATGGCGTAGCCGTCTTCATGGACGATGGCGGAGTGGGGATCTCCTCCACCGGCAGTGCCGAGCGGGGTCACGGCCAGCCGGATCTCCACGCGCTCGCTGCGCGATTCGTCTTCGCTGCGGATCGCGAGTTCGCTGCCTGAGGTTTTGCGGACGTAGGTCTGCAGTTCGCGGGCCGCGCGCATCACCTCGGGAGCGGCGTCCTTCGCCACGATGATGCTCGCTTCCGGACGTCCGTCGCGCACGATCATCTCGGTGCAGCCCGAGGGCCCAAGGGTCAGCAGGCACAACATCCCTCGGCGCATCAGGCGCTGCGCGCGAGGCCGAGGGTGACGAATCATCGAGGTTCGGGAGGAAGTATCTCTCCGCCCATCGTGTGGCGTCGTGGCACGCGGGGTCCAATCCCGGTCAGAATCTGCCAGGCGTTCGTGCCGGCCCACTCAGCGAGCTCCCAGGCGCCGGGCGCGTCGCCAAGGACCGTCACTTCGTCTCCCGCCTTGAGGGACGGGCAAAGAGAGGCATCGAGCATGGTGAGATCCATGCAGACCGTTCCCCTCACCTTGAGGGCGTGTGGCCCGCTCCGCAAGAAACCCTGCTCGCGCATCAAGGTGGTGCGGGGAATGCCATCGGCGTAGCCCGCGTTGATGGTGGCGATCCGGGTTTCCTGGGCGGCCACGAATTGACCACCGTAACTCACTCTCGTTCCGGCCGGGACGGTCTTCACCAGGGCCACGCGCGCGCGCAGCTCAAGTGCGGGCTGCACGGGAATCCGGGGCGCGAGGGGGCGCGGGGCGATGCCATAAAGCAGCAGCCCTGGGCGCACGGCGCTGTGGCTCTGCCGGGTGAAGGCCATGCCCGCGCTGTTTGCGGCGTGGATCAGCCGGGGTCGGATGCCCAGGGTCTCGAGGCGGAGGATGGCCTCGTCGAAGACGTCGAGCTGACGGGCGGTCTCTGTAGGATCCTCATCGGCGGCCGAGAGGTGGGTCATGAGGCCCTCAATGTGGACCGACTCGGCATCCTCCAGGCGATGGATCACCGGCTCCAATTCCCGCAGGGAGAAACCGAGTCGCGCCATGCCGGTATCGACCTTCACATGCACGTGAAGGCGCGGATCGTCTTCGCCGCGATGCAGTTCCAAGAGGGCGCGGGCCTGCTCCTTTGTGGAGACCACGGGGGTCAGGTCAAAAGCAAGGACGTCGTTCAACTGCGCGGGCGCGAAACCGGTAAGGACAAGGATCGGGGTGGTGATGCCACCGCGTCGCAACACTATGCCTTCCTCTACGTAAGCCACCGCGAACATGGCCACACCCATGGGGTCGAGCGCACGCGCAACCGCGGTGGCGCCATGGCCGTAGGCATCGGCCTTGAGCACGGGAATCACCGCGCGAGCGCCCGCATGATTGCGGATGGCACGGAAGTTGTCGCGGATCCGGTCGAGATTCACCCAGGCGGTCGCGGGGTGGCGAGACGGTTCGACCTCTCTCATCGCGGTTTTCCTGGAACCGTAAAGCTTCAGTACCCGGAGTCGCCGCCGCTGAAGCCCGATCCGTAGTCCTCGGGGGCGCGATTCTCGAACCGCGTGAATTCGCGCAGGAAGACGAGGTTGATCGTGTCGGTGGGGCCGTTGCGCTGCTTGGCGATGATGACCTCGGCCGACCCGCGGTTCTCCTCGGTGGGTTTGTAGACCGAGTCGCGGTAGATGAACATCACCACGTCCGCGTCCTGCTCGATGGCGCCCGACTCACGCAGGTCGGAGAGCTGGGGCCTGCGGTCGGTGCGGGCCTCCGGGGCGCGGGACAACTGAGAGAGAGCGAGGACGGGCACTTCCAGCTCCTTGGCCAGGCCCTTGAGCGACCGGCTGATGGCGGAGATTTCCTGCTGCCGGTTCTCGACCCGGCCACCCGAGCCCATGAGCTGGAGGTAGTCGACCACGATCAGGCCGAGGCCGTGTTCGGCCTTGAGCCGCCGGCATTTGGCCCGCAGTTCAAGGGGAGTCAGGAACGAGGCGTCGTCGATGAAGAGAGGCAACTTGTGCAGATCGGCCCAGGCGGTGGTGAGTTTGGCCCAGTCGGAGTCGCGCAGCTGGCCGCGGGTGACCAGGCCCGATTCGATGCGGGCTTCGGCGAAGATCAGACGCTTGACCAGCTGCTCCTTCGACATTTCAAGGGAGAAGATGGCCACAGGCTCGGCCGTGGCCTGGGCTGCGGTTCGGGCGATGTTGAGGGCGAAAGAGGTTTTGCCCATGGCGGGCCGGGCGGCGAGGATGATGAGATCGCCCTTCTGGAAGCCGCTGGTCATCCGATCGAGGTCGATGAAGCCGGTGGGCACGCCGGTGATGGCGTCTTTCGACAGAGACAGTTTCTCGATTTGCTCGAACGTGGTCTTGATGAAGTCCTTCACCGGCACGAGGCCGGCGCGGACCTTGCGTTCGGCGATGGCGAAGATGGCCTGCTCCGCGCGATCGAGTATGGCGTCGGCCGAGTCCTGGGCGTCGGCCGCTTCCTGGGCGATGCGCCCCGATGCGTGGATCAGGTGCCGCAGCACCGAGGCCTCGCGGATGATCCGGCTCCAGGGCAGGACGTTCTCGAGGCGGGGCACGCCCTCGACGAGGCCGGCGAGATAGGCGACGCCGCCCGCGGCATCAAGGCTTTGGGTGCGGGTCAGCTCGTTCTTGAGCGTGACCAGGTCGATGGGGTCGCTTTTCTCGGCGAGCGTCGCCATCGCTTCGAAAATGCGCCGGTGGGACTCCCGGTGGAAGTCGTCGCGGGTGAGGATCTCAGCCGCGGAGTTGAAGGCCTGGTTGTCGACCAGGATCGCCCCAAGCACGGTGCGCTCGGCATCGGCGTTGTGCGGAAGCGGTCGCTCACCCGACCCGCTCGGGGACGGGTGTCCGCTCGAAAACGCCGTGGTCGCCATGGTCGACGTTCCTGTCTGAAGGACGCGGGCGGCCCACCTTGGGCGCGCCCCGTTCTATTCAGACCTTACGCTTCCTTGGTGACGAGCAGGCGGATGGTGGTCTCGACCTCGGGGTGGAGGCGAACCTTGACCGTGTGCTCGCCGAGCTTCTTGATGGGCTCTTCGAGCGACACCTTGCGCTTCTCGACCTCGAAGCCCTTGGCCTTGAGGAGATCGGCGATGTCGTTGGAGGTCACGGACCCGTAGAGGTTGTCGCCGTCGGCCACCCGGCGCGGCACCACGAAACGCATGCCGTCGATCTTCTTGCCAAGCTCCTCGAAGACCGCCCTTTCCTTGGCGAGCTTGATCGCGTTGTCCTTGCGTTCCTTCTCGATGCGGGCCTTGTTCTGCGGAGTGACCGCGAGAGCCTTGCCCTTGGGGAGAAGGAAGTTTCGGGCGTAACCCTCGGCCACGTTCACCACGTCGCCGCGGCGTCCGAGTGATTCCCAGTCTTCACGAAGAATGACTTCCATTGTCTTTGTTACCTCTGAAAAAGAATTGACTGAATTAGCTGGCGAGTGGAGCCTCAGGGCTTCGGCCTCGCGAATCGGCTGCGGAAATCGAACCACTGATCGAAAAGACCGAGCAGGGAAAGCAGGATGGCCCACGGGCCGAGCAGGGAGGCCATGACGATGAGCACGCGCATCAACGGGCTTGGGAAAACCTTCACGAGGGTGAAGCCCAGAACCGACAGCCCCTGCATGAGAAAAAGAAACAAGGTCACCACCAGGCCATTCCAGGCCACCGACTGCAGATCGGGGACAAGCAGCAGGGCGCCCGATGCCACGAAGGCCACCACCAGGGCGAAGGGCCACCGGAACAGCAGCAGTTCGCCCGCGGGCAACGAGCTTGAGCGGCTGAGTTGCACGAAGCGCCCCAGGGCCACCGCGTTCAGGGCCACGATGGTGGCGGCGGAGATCACGGAGAGAGAAGGGTAGAGGGCCACGATCCCGTTGCGCACACGCTCGATGGTGGCCTTGGCTTCGGCGGGCTCGATGGCGGCCTGGGTGGCCCACTGATCGAACGCGGTCTGCACCTGAGGCGAACGCAGTGTGGCTTCGAGGGGTGCGGTGCCCTGCAGGAAACCGGCGAACAGGGATTCCGCGGCCAGGATGACGAAACCGGCGGCGCAACCGGCGACGACACTCTCGCGACGGGACAAGACCTCGCCCGCGGCGAGAGCCCAAACTCCGAAGAGGATGGCGAAAGCGAACGCGGTTTCGGGGGCATCGGCCAGGGACAAAAGAACCATGGCCACCACGAAAGCCATTAAGGCGTGAACGAGCCGGCCGGAAGTGCGGACCACGAGAAGAGGCAGGGCGGAGAAAAGTCCGGCGATGCTCAAAGGAAGGGCCAGGAACGGTGTGCTGGCGGAGAGCCGTGGCAGGAGAAACAGCACTCCGGCCAAAGCACCCGCGAGCACCGCGAGCACGGTGGGAGATGGGGCGGACACAGGGACGCTCAAGTTCGGTCCGTGAACAAAAAACGTCCCTGGTCAGCCCGTGCGGGGTTTTCTGTGAAACTACTCGGTCGAGTACGGGATGAGCGCCATCTGGCGAGCCCGCAGGATGGCAGTGCGGACCTTGCGCTGGCACGGCGCGCAGGTTCCGAACATGCGACGGGGAAGGATCTTCGCGCGCTCGGGAATGAAGGCGAGAAGGAGCTTGGTGTTCTTGTAGTCGACGTAGTCGACCTTTTCCGAACACAGCTTGCAGGTCTTGCGCCGGCGGAAAAACCCGCCCTTGCCGCCCTCTTTCTTGTCCTTGCGCTCACCGCGCTCGCCGCCACGGCCTTCGCCGGCCGGACCACGTCCTTCGCCGGTGCGGCCTCTGAATTCAGGCGTTTCCATGTCGCTCATTGCGCACCTCCCTCGAAGGCCCGGTCTTTCTCACGGACGCTCGCGCGCCTTGTCGATTCCTTCTTGCCGCGGATCGTCTTCTTGCGATCGGCCTTCTTCATCTCGGCGTCGATGCGGATCGCCAGGAAGCGAAGAATGCCGTCGGTCACGCGCATGCGGCGCTCGACTTCGCTGATGGAGCTGCCGGGGGCATTCGCGATCATCAGCACGTAGCTGCCTTCGCGGTTCTTGCCGATCGGATAAGCGAGGCGCTTTTTGCCCCACTTCTCGACCTTTTCGACGGTTCCGTTTTCCTTTTCGATGAAGCCCTTGACGGTTGCGGTCAGGGTATCGACTTCGGGTTCACCGAGGTTCTGTTCGGCGATGAACAGAATCTCGTACTGTCTTTGACTCACGTGTTTCTGATCTCCTTATGGATCAAGTTGTTCTAAGAGAGCCGCTTTGACCCCGGTTTAGGGTGAAGCCATCAGGCTTCGGGGTTACTTGCGGCAAGGAGTGTTTTTAGTACGGCCGGCGATTCTAACCGGTTTGGCGGTTATTCGGGTTGGGCGTTGGTGGTGTTGTAGGTGTTCATGGCCCGCTCCACCCCGTGCTCGACCACGGCAGTAAGGGCGTCGGCCGCCCTCGACACCATGTCCTGGACTCTCAGGATTTCGGTGTCGGTGTAGTCCGAAAGCACGTAGCCCGCCAGATCAAGGATGGGTTCGGAGGAACCGATGCCGAAACGGAGCCTGGCGAACTCCTCCGACCCGATCGATTCGATGATGGAGCGGAGGCCGTTCTGGCCGCCATGGGAGCCGCGGGCCCGGATGCGCAGTGTGCCAAGCGGCAGAGCCACATCGTCCGAGACCACGACCAGGCTGTCGGGCTCGATGTTGAACCACCGCAGCGCCGCCTCGACCACGGGGCCAGAGCGGTTCATGAAGCTTTGCGGCTTCAAAAGCACCACCCGCTCGCCCGCGATCTCGGTTTTGACCGCCCAGGCGTCGTCGATGCGCTCTTTTGCCCCAAGGGTCAGGCGCTGAGCCAGCTCGTCGATCACCATGAACCCGGCGTTGTGCCGGGTTCGCCGGTATTTTTCTCCCGGGTTTCCGAGACCAACGATCAGGCGCATCGGCCCTTACTTCTTGTCTTTCTTTACGTCCTTTCCTGCGGGGGCGGCAGCCTTGGCGGCTTCGCCTTCGACGGGAGCTTTGCCCTTCTTCGCCACCTCGGGTTCGGCGACCGCGGCAGGGGCCTCGACCACGGCGGCGGCTTCCTCGGCGTGCTTGGTGACCACGTGGACCACGAGCAGGTCGCCTTCGGTCATGGCCTTCACCTTCTCAGGCATGGGGATCTGGGAAACGCGAACTTCGCCGCCGATCTCGAGCGCCTCGACGTCGAGCACGAACTTCTTCGGGATGTCGAGGGGCAGGCAGGAAACCAGGATTTCGCGGGTGACGAACTCCATCATGCCGCCGTGGGTCTTGACCCCCACCGGGATGCCGTGGATTTCGACGTGAACCTTGACCTGAACGGGCTTGTCGAGAGCCACTTCGTAGAAGTCGGCATGAAGGAACTCGGGACGCACGGGATGGACCTGGTAGTCCTTCAAGATGACCTTGCGCTTCTTGCCGTCGAGCTCGAGGTCGACCAGGGTGTTCTCGGCGGCGCCGGTCTTGAAGACCGCGGCGAGCTCACGGGGGGAGACGCTCACGGCCACGTTCTCCTTCTGGGGCGCGTACACGATGGCGGGGATGCGGCCCCGCGCGCGGAGACGTTTGGCTTCATTCTTGCCGCGCTGTTCGCGGGCTTCAGCTACAACAACAATGTCTGACATGGCTTCTCGGGGTCTTCAAATCTATGGACACGTTCCCGTAAACCCCGATTTCGTAGCGGGTTTTCGAGGCGGCATCAAATGAAGAGGCTCGTGACGGACGCTTCTTCGTGGATATTCTGGATGGCCTTGCCCATCAGCTCTCCGATGGGCAGAACGACAATCTTATCTGATTTTCTCTCCGGCCTCTCCTCGATGGAGTCGGTGACGATGAGTTGGGAGATCCGGCTGGAGTTGATGTTCTTCACCGCGTTGCCCGAAAGCACCGCGTGCGAGGCGGAGGCGAGGATCTTCCCGGCCCCCGCGTCGGCCAGCGCCTCGGCCACTTTGCACAAGGTCCCCGCGGTATCGACGAGGTCGTCGACGATGAGGACGGTCTTGCCCGACACGTCGCCGATGACGTTGTGCACCTCGGCCACGTTGGCGGTTTCGCGCCGCTTGTCGACGATGGCCAGGGTCGCTCCGAGGCGTTTGGCGTAGGCGCGGGCCCGTTCGACGCCGCCCGCGTCGGGCGACACCACGCAAAGATCGGTGAGTCCCATCTGGGCCACGTGGTCGATGATCACGGGAGCGGCGAAGAGATGGTCGACGGGCACGTCAAAGAAGCCCTGAATCTGCGAGGCGTGCAGGTCCATGGTGAGGACGCGGTTGCAGCCGGCCACGGAGATGAGGTTCGCCACCAGCTTGGCCGAGATGGGCACGCGGGGTCGGTCTTTACGGTCCTGGCGGGCGTATCCATAATAAGGAAGCACCGCGGTGATTCGGGCGGCGCTGGCCCTTCGGAAGGCATCAATCATGATGAGCAGCTCCATCAGGTGCTCATTGACCGGGGTTGAGGTGGACTGAAGCACGAAGACGTCTTTGCCGCGGACGTTCTCCTCGATCTGGAACCAGACCTCGCCGTCCAGGAACCTCGAGAGATGGGTTTTGCCGAGCGGCACCTTCAGGTAACGCGAGACCGATTCACCGAGGCTCCGGTTGGCGCTCCCGGTGAAGATCTTGATGTCGTGAGGGGGTCGAACCATGGCGACTTCTGCCTTTTCGATTGATCGTTCGGGAGGGGGAAGGAGGTCTTGGCTTTGGCTGGGGCGGAAGGATTCGAACCTTCGGATGCGGGATTCAAAGTCCCGAGCCTTACCGCTTGGCGACGCCCCAGTGTCGAGAGACAGGGGTGAAGCTTAACGAAGAAGTCTCACCGACGCTTCTTTGGCCGGGCTCGCTTCACCTCGAAACGGTTCGCGTAGGCGCGCTTCGAGAGGAACGCGCAGGCCACAGTGGGAATGCCGAGGCCTGCCAACCTGGCCGCCGCGCTTTTCCTCGCCGCGTCGTCCTCGAAGATGAGGAAGAACGAGGACCCGCTTCCCGACATGGCGGCCTGAATCGCGCCCTCGGCCCGGGCCACGCGCCGCACATCGCGGGCGACGCTCGCGAGTGTCGGGCTTTCTGCCACGGCCGCCTGGTCCAGATCGTTGCGCAGGGCTTGAAGGACTCCGTGTGGAAGGGCGCCGCGCGATTCATCGAGCGACCGGACGAGTCGGTCAATGGGCGAGGCGGCGCGGGTTTTCCGCGCGAGCAGCGCGTAACGCTGGAAGACACGAGCGGTCGATACGCCTCCCGACCCCGGGGCCAGCAACACTCTGCCGCGCAGACGCGCCTTGAGGGGATGGATGTCATCTCCTCGACCGAGACCAAGTGCCGGGCCGCCGACCAGGAAGTAGGGCACGTCCGCACCCAGGCTGCGGGCCGCGTCGACAAGACCCGCGGCTCCAAGATTCACGTTCCACATGGCGTCGAGGGCACGCAGGACGGTGGCGGCGTTGCTGCTGCCGCCCCCGAGGCCTCCGCCCACCGGGATTCGCTTGTGGATGGTGATGTCGACTCCGGCCTTTCGCCCCGACATGGCCAGCATCAACATGGCCGCGCGGTGGGCGATGTTCGTTTCGTCGCCGGGCACCGCAGGGTGGTCGGTGCGCACCACCACACCCTTCCTCGTTTCTTTGATCTCGATGAGATCGTGCAGGCTCACCGTGGCGAACAACGTCTTCAGTTCGTGATAGCCGCTTGGAAGTTTTCCCACCACCTCGAGGCCGAGGTTGATCTTGGCGAACGAGCGGAAGGTGCGCGTGATCATCGCTTCAGCGCTTCAGCCCCAGGCGGTTCGACATCTCCTCGAGGGTCCACGATTCGCCCCGCGCCGGTCCGAAGCCGAAGGCCCGTTCGGCGGGCGCCTCCGTCTCGGGATCGTCGAGAGTCAGGGTGAGTCTTGAACCCTTGGCATCCCGCAGCGTGATCCGCACCGGACGTGCGCGATCGAACCGCCAGTCGACGGAGAAAGCGGGTGGGGGATTTCCAAGAATCGCGGCGACCAGCGACTTTGGTTCCACATCGATCCCGAACAGGCGATCCATCACTTCGCTCGTGCCCGGGCCCTCGAACATGGCGTTGTCCTGGGGAAGGTCGGCGCGCAACCTTCCGTCTTTGGCGACGAGGAGGAAACGGAGGCCGGCGCCGGCGGGAATCTCGATGCGAAGCGAGTCGGGCCGCGCCACGCCGAGAACCACCGGGGTCGAAAAACGCCCCGCTGGTCCCTCGAGGGTGATCTTGCCGGAGGTGGCGAGCCCGCTGATTTCCCCCAACCGCGCCATTTCTTCGGGCGTGGCGATGTGGCCCCGCGCGGCGCAGGCCACCGCGGACCAGGCTGCGAGCAGGACCACGACTAAACGCTTCAAGGCTTTTTCTGGGCGGCCTGCGACAACGCGCGGATCCTCGCTTCCACCAGGCCCCGGTCGAGTTCGCCGTCCTCGTCTTCGGCGTCAAGCGACAACCGCAGGAACTTCAGGGCCTCCGCGGTCTCACCGGCCTCGGCCAGGATCAGGCCGAGGTGGGCCATGACCACGGCGCTCTTGTCCTGCGACGCATAGGCCTTGCGAATGACGGGGACGGCCTCGGCATTCCGGCCCAGCCGGTGCAACGCCCAGGCCAGGCTGTCGAGGTAGGAGCCGTTTTCGGGATCGTCTGCGAGCGCCTTCTGGATGAGGACCAGCGCTTCCTCCACCCGGACCTTGCGGTCGGCGTTCATGTAGCCGAGGTAGTTGAGGGTGATGGCGGAATCGGGAGCCACCACCAGCGCCTTGCGGAAGGCCCGCTCCGCCTCATCGAACTTCTTCTGCCGCTCGAGGACCGAGCCGAGGCTGAAGAGAGCCCGCAGGTTCTTGGGGTCTTTCGCGGCCGCCTTCGCGAAGAGTTGCTCGGCGCGCGGAAGGTCTTTGCCGCGCTGGTGGAACTCGCCCGCCGCAAGTGCAGTGTCCGCGTCGTCGCCCGCGTCCGTGACCAGGGTGTCAACGAGGGCGGAGGCGCCCTTGACTTCCCCGGTTCCGCGCAGCGCGTAGGCCTCGAGGAACTTCACGTCGCGATCGTCTTTGAAGGCGGGATCGAGCTGGGCCGTTCGGGCTTCCTTCAGGGCGGTGGCGAAGTCCTTGGCCGAAAGCAGAGCATCGATCCTATAGGTGATGAGGGACGCGTCGGTTTCCTTGCCCGCTTTCGCCGCCTCGCCAAAGGCGTCGGCCGCTTCCTTGAAGCGCCCCAGGCGCTGCCGCACCATACCGGCGTGGGCCCAGAACACCCGGTTGTTCCGTGCGATGCCTTCGGCGTCCTCACCCGAAGTGTTGCGGCGGATCAGGCCGTTCAGTTTTTCTTCCGCCGCGGCGAGCGACCCTTTCTGCTCGAGCAGAGTCACCACGAGGAACGCCGCCTTCAGGTCTTTAGGATCACCGGCAGAAAGGCTCTCGGCGAGGACGAGGGCTTCGTCGGTACGCCGCAGATCCTTGAGGGCGCGGGCCTTGAGATCGAGGGCATAGCGGTTGCTCGGGTCCTGCTTGAGCAGTTCGTCGCCCAGAACCACCGCCTCGGCGCCGCGTTTAGCGTCGATGAGGATCTCGCCCATCTTGAGCCTTGTGACAAGGTCCTTGGCGTCGAGCCTGGCCGCGGCTTCGTAATGTTTGAGGGCCTCCTCGGGTTTTCCCGCCTGCTGCTTGATGTCGCCGAGGATCTGAAGGACGCGGGCGTTTTGCGGATCGGCCGCGGTGGCGGTTTCGAGGGCTTCGATGGCCTCGGCGGTTTTGCCGGTGGCGAGAGACAGGGACGCCACCTGCACGAAAGCGTCGACGTTCTGGGGATCGACCACGGAAAGGCGCTTCCAGGCTTGAAGCGCGGCTTCGGCGTCGCGCAGGACCGAATAGAGGCGGGTGAGATCGCGCAACGGTGCGGGATCGGTCGGTTTGAGAGTGGAGGCGGTTTCGTATTCCTTGACCGCGAGCCGCAGCTCTTTTTCGCCTCCGCCCGACTGACCATAGAACTGATGAACCTGGCCGGCGAGGTTCCGCAGATCGGCGCGCTCCGGGGACAGGACAATGGCCCGGTCGACCGCGGGAATGGCGAGTTCGAATCGCCCCGCCTCCATGTGAATCCGTGCGATCTCGGCATGGACATCGGCGGCCATAGGATCGGCCTTGAGTGTGCGCTGCAGGACCTTGAGTGCTTCTTCGGTCTGGCCGGCCTCTTTGAGGGACAGGGCCTCGAGAAAAAGGCCGTAGGCCGTGGGCTGATTCGAGGCCGCGGGGGCGGCCTGCATGGAGAGGGCCAGCACCAACAGGGAAAGAGGCATCATCGCCCGGGATTGTGTCACGCAGTGGCGGCTTACGGGTAAAAAATGGCGAGCGGAGAGGCCTCCGCTCGCCAGGGCGACGGGCAGGGCCGCGGTCAGGCCGCGTTACGGTCGCGCAAACGGTGCTGGTCGCACACCGCGGCTTTCAGCCGCTTCAGGGCATCGGCGCCTCCGTCACCCCCGCGGAGCAGGTCGAAGAACTTCCGCTCGCCAGGCCCCCCCCATGGCCGTGACGGCATAGTCACGGAGGTTTCCCCCTTTTCCGTACGCCACAGGGTGAAGCCCACGAGCTTCAGGCCGGCCAGCAGGCCGTCCTCGGACTCGAAGAGGATCTCGGCTTCGGAGATCAGATTCTTGGGGCCGTTTTCGCGGTCAATGAACTCAATACGCATGGTGTCTCTCCCGACAGTGTTTGTGGTCTTGGTTTTACGACTGGTTGATGGCTTCGAAGGGGCCACAACAGCGCCGAACCCTTAGAGGTTCGGTCCTCGGGAGAGAGACGCCTTCGAGAAACCGGAAAGTCCTTGTACTGGACGCGCGCGACCATAGCGCCGGCGGTGTTCGGACCGGGTCCAGGCCTTGCACAAAACTTGCCCTGGAACGAGGGATCGTTCTATAAGCAATCGAATGCAAGAGTCGTTCCAGGAAAAACGCCGTGCGAGCGCCCTTCGTTCGAACCCGACCTGGGTTCTGAGAGCACTCGCCGTGGTTGTTGTTCTGGGCGTCTCTTTCGCGGTTTTTCAGTCGCTGCGACAATCCCGGGTCAAGGCCCCTCCCAAGGCGGCCGATGGGGCCGGGACCGTCTCCACGAATCCCACTCCGACCGGAGGGCAAGGCGCTTCGGGGCAGGGTTACGCCCCCAACGATCCCAAGGCCGACAAGCTGGAAGCCCTGGTTTTCGAGTCGTTCAGCGCCTCTGGAAAGAAGGGAGTCGAGCTCGAAGCCCTTGGCTCCTCCGGAAAAGAGACCGAGCGCCGTTTCCTCGACAAGGTAAAGGCCCGCATCCCCTTCGTCTCCCAGGGGAAGACCTCGACCATGCAGATCGTGGCCGACCATGCCCAGCACGTGGCCAGCCGCCCCTCCGCGTTGTTCCAGGGCCACGTGACGATGACTACCGAAGACGGCCTGGTCCTCGAAACCGACGAACTTCTCTACGATGGTTATGACGGCCTGGCCCAGAGTGAGGGCAAGGTGGCGTGGCGTCGGAAAGATATCTCGGGCACAGCCGTTGGAATGCTCTATGAGGGGTGGAGCGACTCCATCACCTTCTTCAAGGACGTCAAGATCCGGCTGCGGGATCGCGACGACCCCCCCGCCGACATCGACGCCGACGCCGCCTGTATGTCCCGCGAACAAAACGCTCTCTTCCTCGAAGGGAACGTCGCGGTGAACCAGGGACCCAACCGGACGAGGTCGGGCTCGCTGCAACTCTTCTTCGGCCCCGATCGGTCCATCTACCGCGCGGTCTTCCGGGATGGCTTTGACCTGGTCGCCCAGGGCGACACCGGGGCCCTCGGCTTCAATTTCCCCAGGGCCCGCGGCCGCAAGACCATCCGCGGCCGTCGCCTCGAAGTCACCTTCGGCGCAGGTCGAAAGATGGAGGAAGTGGCGGCCGGACCGGAAGCGCTGATGATTGTCGAGCCCGGGCCGGGCGACCCGCCGGAACGTCGCGAGATCCGCGGCGAGTCCCTCATCTTCAAGTTTGACCCGGAGGGCAAACTCAAGGAGTACCTCGGGAACCAGGGCACGAGCATCCGCTTCATTCCCCTGAATCCGAAGGCCGGCGACCTGCGATCAATCTCGTCCACCGATTTTTCCGCCGCCCTCGACCCCGTGACGGGCGAGGCCGAAACCATTTCCTTCGTGGAGAACGTGGTCTTCTCGCGCAAACTTCAGCGAGGCAAGGGAGACCGGGCGACCTTCAGTGAGAAGACGGGACGGATGGTGGTGACAGGGTCTGCTGGTTTCGAGGACTCGGCCGACAAGGTGTCGCTCCTGGCCTCTTCCATCGACATTGATACCCTGACCGGTTCCTTCCGTGCCTGGGGCGGGGTGAGGCACACGCAGAAGGGCGGCCTGCCCGGAGCACCCTTCGGGACTGCGGGCTCAGACCTTCTGGCCACCAGCCGGCAGGTCATCTTCGACTCGCCGGCCAAGAAAACCCAGTATCTGGGCCGGGTGGTCTTCCGCGCGGGCGCCGATGAAATGCGCGCTCTGACCATCGAGACCGTGGACACCCCCGCCGGACCGAGGATCACCGCCGACACCGAGGTGGAGATCCTGGTCAAGGGTTCCACCAAGGACGCGGGCCTCGACGCGCGCTCGGCGAAAATGACGTACACCCCGGCCGACCGCCGTTTCGCCTTCAACGGCGAGGCGGTGGTGAAGCAGAAGGACTTCGAGACGAAAGCCCCGGAGATTCTGGTGGTTCTTGGGCCTTCGGGGAACTCCGAGGTGAAAAGTCTCGAGGCTCAGGGTGGCCAGGTGACCATCAAGGCCGAGGAGCGCGCCGCGGAAGGCGCCCATCTCCTCTATACCCCCGGGGACGGGAAGGTCGTGATGACGGGCGCTCCGGTCAAACTCGAGGCCCAGGGTCGGCGCATCCAGGGCAAGTCCGTGACCTTCTTCACCTCGGGCGACCAGATTGAAGTGGTCGGCGAGGAAGGCCGCACGGAAACCGTCGTGCAAAGAAAGATCAAGCAACCGTGAGCGCTCCGAGCATCGTCCTCCGCGGGGAGGGACTCACCAAGGCCTACGGATCCCGGGTGGTGGTGAAGGACGTCAACATCGAGATCGCCACCGGGGAGGTGGTGGGACTGCTTGGTCCAAACGGCGCGGGCAAGACCACGACCTTCTACATGGTGGTGGGCCTGACCAAGCCGCGAGCGGGTGCGGTGTTCCTCGGACGCGACGACATCACGAGCCTGCCCATGTATCTGCGCGCCCGGGCCGGCATCGGCTATCTGCCCCAGGAAAGCAGCGTCTTCCGCAAACTGACCACGGAAGAAAACGTCCTCGCCGTGCTCGAGACCCTCGGCTATTCCCTGCGTGAGCAGAAGGCGCGTGCTGGCGAGCTTCTCCACGAACTGGGTATCGCACCACTTGCCCAACAGCGGGCCGACACACTCTCGGGCGGAGAGAGACGCCGCCTCGAGATCTGCCGGGCCCTCGCTGCCTCGCCGTTGTTTATCCTGCTCGACGAACCCTTCGCCGGGATCGACCCCATCGCCGTGGGAGACATCCAGCGGATCATCGCTTACCTCAAGAAGCGGGGCCTGGGGATACTGATCACCGACCACAATGTCCGCGAGACACTGCGCATCACCGACCGGGCTTACATCATCCGCGAGGGCGAGGTGTTCCGCGCAGGCACGCCGCGCGCCCTCGCCACCGATGCCGAGGTTCGCCGCGTTTATCTTGGCGACGACTTCGATCTGATGCTTCCCGAGGCGGGACACTAAACCCATGGCTTTGCAGCAGCGCCTGTCCTTGTCGCCCAAGCTGTCGCAGCGGCTCGTGTTGACCCCGGCCATGCAGCAGGCCATCAAGCTGCTGCCCCTCACCACCCTCGAACTCGCCGACGTGATCAATCAGGAGATGTGCGAGAACCCGCTGCTCGAGGAGATCCCCGATGACGAGGCCACCGGCCCCACTCCGGAAACCGATGGTGACGGCGGCGACGGTTCCATGGGCGCCGAGGCCGAGTTCGACGCCGACCTCGGGCCGGGACCCGGCCTGGAGATGGGCGAAATGCCGGGGGAAGCTCCCCTCCCAGAAGCCGCACTCGAGACCCTGGCCGAACCTCTTGCCGAGCAGACGGGCCTCCAGGACAGCGACATCGACAAGCTCTTCGAGAACGTGGTCGACGACATCGGCGTGCGCGACATGGCCCAGGGGGATCCTGACTCCGAATATTCGATCGAGAACCGCCTCTCCACCACCATCGATCTGCGCGACCACCTCCTCGCCCAGTTGCGCCACGACTGCTCCCCCGGCCTGATCCGCGACCTCGGTGAAGGCATCATCCAGAACCTCGACGATGACGGTTATCTGCGGACCCACGACCCCTCCTGCGAGGCGAGCGACCATAGCGCCTGCGGCAAAATCGTGCCCACCACCCTCGACGAGGTCTGCGTGGCCATGGAACTCGACCCCGAGGCGCATCGCGAGGATGCGGAGAAAGCCCTCCGCCTGGTTCAGACCTTCGACCCGGCCGGGGTGGGGGCGCGCGACCTGCGCGAGTGCCTGCTCATTCAGCTGAAGTTCTTCGGCTTCGGCGCGACACCCGCGGCCACCATCGTGGAATCGCACATGCGGATGCTGGAGATGCGCGACGTGGCCGGCCTCGTCCGCGTCCTGCAACGGCCGGAGGCGGAGATCCTCGACTGGCTCGACCTCATCGAGGGCCTCGACCCGCGGCCGGGCAGCACCCTTTCGGCCAAGCCGCCGTCGTACGTGGTGCCGGACGTCATGATCTACAAGAAGGACGGAGCCTTCGTGGTCGAGCTGAACGACGACTCGCTCCCGCGCCTTCGCATTTCGTCCAGCTACCGCCAGTTCCTGAGCGCGGGGTCAAAGGCGGACGACGAGGCGAAGACGTATGTTCGGGACAAGATGAGGAGCGCCCTCTTCCTGATCAAGAGCGTCGACCAAAGGCAGCGCACCCTTTACAAGGTCGCCGATTCCATTCTCAAGCGGCAGGAGGCGTTCTTCGAACAGGGCGTCTCCGCGCTCAAGCCCATGGTCCTGCGCGACGTGGCCGACGACATCTCGATGCACGAATCCACGGTCTCGCGCATCGTCCAGAACAAACACGCCCACACTCCCCAGGGTGTCCTGCCCCTTAAGTACTTCTTCCACTCCGGACTCAAGGGCGAATCGGGCGAGTCGGTCAGTTCGGTCGCGATCAAGGAGAAGATCCGGAACATGATCGACGCCGAGACTCCCGGCAAACCCCTCTCCGACGCCCAGATCGGCCAGGTCCTCTCCTACCAGGGCACCACCATCGCCCGTCGCACCGTTGCGAAGTACCGGGAGGAGATGCGCATTCCGTCTTCGTCCGAGCGAAAGGGCCGCCCGCGGTGAAGAAGGTCTCGGCTCCCCGCATTCAGGTGGCGGCGCTGCTGAGCGAAGAGGCGGCGCCCATGGGTCTGCGGCTGCTCGCCGGGAAGTCCGGGCTGCGCAAACACATCGATCGGTCGCGGGTGCAGCGTCCCGGACTCGCCCTGACCGGATTTACCCGCTACCTGAGCCCGGGCCGGGTGCAGATCCTCGGCGGCAGCGAGTCGTCGTACCTGCGCACCCTCTCGGTCCGGGAGCGCGCGGCGGTGTTACGTCGGCTGATGGCCCGCGAACTGTGCTGCGTGGTGGTGACTCGCGGGCTCGAGGTTCCGCCCGAACTGCAGCGCGAAGCGGAGACCCGCGGCATCCCGTTGCTCGCCACACCCATCGATTCGACCCCTTTCATCAAGCGCCTCACCGAGTTTCTCGAAGACCGTCTGGCCCGCACCGCCCGTCTCCACGGGGTGTTGCTCGACGTGCTTGGGGTAGGGGTCCTCATCCGAGGCGACAGCGGCATCGGCAAATCCGAGTGCGGCCTCGAACTCGTGGACCGCGGGCATCGCCTGGTCTCCGACGACGCGGTCGACATCAAGGCCACGAGCCAGGGCCTGCTCGGTTCTTCTCCCGAGCCCACCCGCGATCATATGGAGATCCGGGGCCTTGGCATCCTGAACATTCAGGACCTGTACGGCGTTTCCGCGGTGAGCCCCGATCAGAATATCGACCTCGTGGTGCGGCTCGAGAAGTGGAATCCGAGGAAGTCCTACGATCGCCTGGGAATCACGCGCGAGACGGAGTCCATTCTCGACGTCGAGGTACCGCTGCTGCGTCTGCCCGTCGCCCCCGGCCGCAACGTGGCCCTGCTCGTGGAACTGGCGGCGAAGAACCTGTTGCTCCGCGCGCGCGGCCATGACGCCACGGCCACACTGCTCAGCCGGGTCGAGGCGCATACCCTGCCCGGTCGGGGAGGCCGCGAATGAAAGCGACCCGTCGCCCCTCGCGGAGACAGTCGGAGATCGTCATCATCTCGGGCCTCTCCGGATCGGGGAAGTCCCATGCCGCGAACGCGCTCGAGGATTTCGGCTTCTTCTGTGTCGACAACCTGCCCATAGAGCTGCTTCCAGGGTTCGTCACTTTCCTGAAGTCGTCGGGTATCCCGCGGGCCGCCCTGGTCGTCGACATGCGGGAGCCGAACTTCGTGGCCAGCTTTGGCTCCGCCTTCGCCAAGCTCAAGCGGGAGCCGGTGAAGGTGAGCTTGATCTTTCTCGAGGCCTCGGACGCCGCATTGATCCGCCGCTTCTCGGAGACGCGCCGCGCCCATCCTCTTGCCACCAATCAGCCGGTGCGCGAAGGGCTTCGGGAGGAGAAGCAGGCCCTCGCCTCCGTCCGTCGCCTGGCCGACTTCATCGTCGACACCTCGACCCTGAGCGTCCACGACCTGAAGGGCTACATCCAGGAGCACTTCGGCGCCACGCAGGAGGGCAGAGAACTCGTCCTCACCGTGCTTTCCTTCGGCTTCAAACTCGGGCCGCCCGCCGAAGCCGACCTCGTCTTCGACGTCCGCTTCCTGAAAAATCCACACTTCGATCCGCGGCTGCGCCGCCTCACCGGCCTCGATCCGAGAGTCGTGAACTTCCTGAAGCGCGCCCCCGGCACCATCGAATTTCAGGCCAAGCTCACCGACTTCCTGACCTTCGTGATCCCCAAGTACGTCGCGGAGGGCAAGGCCTATCTCACCATCGGCATCGGTTGTACGGGGGGGCGTCACCGCTCGGTCATGATTGCGCGCGAGCTGGCTCAGGAACTCGATCAGATCGAGGGTGTGACCGTTCGACTGCGCCACCGGGATCTGAACCAGAAATGATCGGCATACTCGTCGTCACCCACGGAAACGTGGCCCGCGAACTCGTGAACGCACTCGAGATGATCATCGGGGAACAGGAGCGGGTGGAAGCCTTGTCGATCGACTGGGAAGTGGACGTGGACGAAGCCAAGGGACACATCGGCAAGGCCATCGCACTGTGCGGCAAGAAGAGCGTCCTGGTGCTGACCGACATGTTCGGGGGCACTCCCACGAACCTCGTGTTGCCCTTTGCCGGCGAGGAGGTTGAGGTGGTGACCGGGGTCAACCTTCCCATGCTCATCAAGGCCTGCCAGATCCGCACCAAGCCCCTCGCCGAAGTCGCGCGCATCGTCTGCGCTCAGGGCCGCGAAAGCGTCCAGGTCGCGGGCGACCTCCTCCAGCCGGGAGGGCGTCATGGAACGAAGTAGCGGATTCACGCCCCGGGACAGACGCGCGAAGGCGACGTCGCGCGGGGTCGCCCATGCGTCGTAAGACCGTTCGCGTTGTCAATCCCCTCGGCTTTCATGCCCGCGCGGCCGCCAGGTTCGTGGCCGAGGCCTCGCGTTTCGAGGCCCAGGTGAGCGTGGTCTTCAAGGATAAGGAGATGGACGGCAAGTCGATTCTGGGCCTGCTCCTGCTGGCCGCACCTTGCGGCGCCTCCATTCAGATCCGGGCCGATGGCCGGGACGAGTTAGTGGCGATCCGCGCTCTGGCTGCTCTGGTGGCTTCGGGCTTCGGCGAGGCCTCGAGGGATTGAAGCTTTCCGGCTTCGCCATCGCCCCGGGCCGCGTGCTCGGCCGGGCCTTCGTCTTCCGCCGCGCCGAGCGGCAGGTTCCTTTCCGCCACCTCGAAAATGGCGCCGCGGCGGGCGAGCGTGAACGCCTTCAAGCCGCCTTCCACGCGGCCCAGGCCGAACTCGCGGATCTGCGCTCGCGCCTCTCTCACGAAGCCGGCGAAGCCCATGCCTACCTGTTCGACGCCCAGATGATGATGCTCCAGGACCCGCTCTTCGCGGGTCGGAGCCTCACACTCATCGAGGAGCGGTCGATCGGGGCCGAGTGGGCGTTGTCCATCGTGTGCGATGAACTGCGCCGCCTCTTCGCCCGCGCCTCCAGCGTGATCGCCGAGCGCTCCCACGATCTCGACGATGTTCTCGACCGGGTCCTCGCCCTGCTCGGCGGCGCCAAGGGCGACCTGGTGTTGCCCGCGGGCCGGAAGCTCGTGCTCATCTGCGAGGATCTCAAGCCTTCCGAAGCGGCGGAAATCGACTGGACCCGGGTGAGCGCGCTGGTGGCCGATCACGGATCGCCCACTCATCACATGGCGATCCTCGCCCGGTCCCGCGGCATCCCCTGCGTGCTCGGCGTGCGCACCGCCACGGTGCAGGTCCCGAGCGAAGCCCTGGTTCTCGTCGATGGCGACGAAGGCTTCCTCGACACCTCTCCGCCACCCGAGACCCGTATCGAGCCGATGCCTCAGGCCCAGCTGGCCACACCCTTCGCCGGTCCGGTGCACACGAAGGACGGGGCCGAAGTTGTGCTGCGGGCCAACATCGAGCTTCCTTCCGATATCGCCACGGTGCGCCAATCTGGGGCCATGGGTGTGGGTCTCTTTCGTTCCGAGTATCTGCTCTCCCGTCAGGGCCGCGCGCCCACCGAGGATGCGCAGCTCGAGATCTACCGCCGCCTTGCTCTTGCCGTGGCCCCCCATCCCCTGACCGTGCGCACGTTCGATCTCGGCCCGGAGGACCTCTCCCCCGCGAGCCCCTCGAGCCCCAACCCTGCCCTCGGCCTGCGCGCCTTCCGTCTGCTCTCGCGAGGCAGCGAATATTTCCGCTCGCAGATCCGCGCGTTGTTGCGCGCGGCCGACGAGGTGGCGATCCGCATCCTCTTCCCCTTCGTGGGCGGAGTTCAGGAAGCCGAGGAGATCCTGGCCCTTGTCGAGGAACTCGAAGGGGAACTGCACGCGGGCGGCCGGGCCTTCAGGCGTCCTCCGCTGGGGGCCATGATCGAGATTCCTTCCGCCGCTCTCGTGGCCGAATCACTCGGCCGGAAGCTCGACTATCTCTGCGTGGGCACCAACGACCTCATTCAGTACACCCTGGCCGTCGATCGCGCGGACCCGCGAGTGGGGCACCTGTACGCGCCGTTTCATCCCGCGGTGATTCGCCTGCTGCGCGACATCGTCACCGCGTCGCGCGAAGCGAATGTTCCGCTTTCGGTGTGCGGTGAAATGGCGGCGGGCCGGGAAGGCGCGCTCCTGCTGTTCGGACTGGGGTACCGCGAGTTCTCCATGGCGCCGTCTTCCATCGCCGCCGTTCGTGACGCCCTCTCCGCCTACCGGGTGGCGGAGATCGAAGCCGCGGTGGGCCAGGCCACGGGCGCCGAACCCCTGACACCGTCGTCCTTCACCGCCGCCCTCCGCCTCCATTCCCAGAACCACTGCGAGGATCAACCGTGAACCAAAGCGCCAAGCGAATCGACAAGCCCTGGGGATATGAGATCTGGTGGGCCCGCACCGACCGCTACGTGGGCAAGCTCCTCCACATCAACGCGGGCGAGAGCCTGTCCTTGCAGTACCACAACGTCAAGGACGAGACGATCATGGTGCAGGCAGGCACACTGCTGTTCGAGACCGGTTCGAAGGACGATCCCGCGAATCTCACGAAGACCGAGATGAAGCCGGGCGACATATTCCACATCACGCCCCACACGGTGCACCGCATGACCGGTGTGAGCGACGTCGACATCGTAGAAGTGTCGACCACCGAACTCGACGATGTGGTCCGTCTCGAAGACCGCTACGGACGGGCCGGCACCAGCAAACCGTAAGTGCCGCTTCAGATATGACGCGGGAGCGAGGCTTCAGGCTGGGTGCGTTCGTTGTCGCACTCATCGCCGTGGCTCCATTCCTGCGGATGATCGCGACCGGCCAGAGCCTTTTCTTTCGCGATCTTTCGGTCTTCTACTTTCCCCTTCGGCGCTTCCTTCTCGATGGCCTGGCGCTTTGGGAGTGGAGGTCCTGGAACCCCTTCGTTCATGAGGGCGCCCCGGTCACGCTCTCCGCCTTCGGCTATCCGTTCGATCTCCTGCAGCTTCTGATTCCTAACGAGTTCGGCATCTCGCTTTTCCTGGTCCTGCACATTCCGCTCGCCGCGGTTGCGTTCATGCTGCTGGCCCGGAGCTTCGATCTGCCTCCCACCGCGGCCGCGGCCGGAGCTTTGATCTATGCGCTCGGCGGCTACTCCTTGTCGAGTATCAACCTCTATGTCCTGACGCAGACCATCGCCTGGGCGCCGCTCTTCATACTGGCCTTCAGGCGCGCCGTCGAGAACGCAAGGCCCCGATCCGTGGCCCTCGCCGCCCTGGCCCTGGCCATCATGGTGAGCACGACGGGGATAGAAGTCGCTTTGCAGGCGTGCCTCCTGGCCGTCGTGGTGGCGCCACCCATGGACCGCCCCCGGTTCCTGCGCTCGGCGGCCTGCGCAGCGCTGGGTGTGGCCCTTTGCGCAGCGGTCATTCTGCCGCTCCTGTCCGCGGCCGGGGAGGGTGATCGCGGGGCGGGCTTTCCGGCCTGGGTGGTGCTGTCGAACTCGGTCCACCCTTTCGCCTTCCTCCAGGTCCTGATCGGCGGATTGTTCGGCGACATTTCGAACCTGTCCGGCACGTGGTGGGGAACCAACTTTCACTCGAACGGCCTTCCTTATTTTCTGAGCCTCTACCTTGGACCCACCGTCTTGTCCCTTGCCTGGGCTGGCGCCACGCTGAGTGGTCGGCCCCTGCGGCGACGACTCGTCGGCCTGATCTTCCTCGGCGTGGTGATTGGCCTCGGGAAGCACGCGGGATGGGAGGCCGTTCTGAATCTCTCCGACGCTTTAAGGGCCTTGCGTTACCCGATCAAGGCCTTCTTCATCGTCCAGTTCGCGGTCGCCCTGCTCGCTGCTTTTGCCCTCGCCGACATCGTGGAAGGGAATCGCGCCATGCTGAGGCGGGTCACCCGCACGAGTCTGGTGATCGGGGCGACCCTCGCGGCCACCGTCCTTGTTCCCGTCGTGGCACCAGCCTCGCTCCTGGACGGATTTACGCCGGCCGGTCTTTCGGCGGCTCAGCAGAAGATGATCGCCGGTCTCATCGCGGTCGATGCCGCGAAAGGTGGGCTCATTTGCCTGGCCGCGGGCGTTCTCGCCTTCCTGGCCAGCCGCGAGCGCATTCTGCCCGGCCGGCTGGCGGTCGCGCTTGCGGCGTTGGTTGCAGTAGACCTGCTTCGATGTGGGGCTGGGCTCAACGCGACTGTGACGCAGGACTTCTATACCTTGTCTCCGGAGATGGAGCGGGTGGCTGCGGACCTTCGCGCCTCGGGCGGACGCACGTTTACCTGCGACCCCGAGGCGAGTGAATCGTATTGGCAGGGTCGCCATGCGCGCGGCGCCTACCACGAGGCCTTCTCGATGGCCGCACTTTCGGAAGCGCTGTCGCCCTCGTTCAACATGCTCGTGGGTGTCCGAACCGCGCTCAGCATCGACCGGAACGGGCTCGCTCCGGCCAACCGTGTTCTAAGTCCGGAACTCGCCACCTGCCGGGACTTCTCGAGCATCGCGCCCAGGCTGCGCGCGGCAGGAGTGAATCGAGTCCTGAGCCTCGATCCTTTGAGCGGCCCGGGGCTGCGACACCTGACCTCAGTGTCTCCGGCACGAATCGCCCCGGTGACGATTCACGTTCATGAACTCGAGGGCGCCGCGTCCCGATTCGATCGGCCCGTGACAATCATCTCTGATGGAACGGACGAGATCGTCCTCGAGACCACGACCGAAGCCGGCGCCACCCTGAACATGCTCGAGCCTTTCGCGAAGGGATGGCGCGTCACGGTGAACGGGACCGAGCGCCCCATCATCCGCACCGATGCCGGCTACCGAGCGGTTCCCCTCGTTGGAGGCCGGAACGTGGTTCGCATGGTCTACGAGCCTCCCGGGCTGAGGTTAGGCATGGGCATCAGCGGGCTCACATCAATCCTGTGGCTAGGCCTGATGTGGCGCGGCCGGCGAAGCGTCTGAGGCGCTGCCCCAGGATCTCTCGCTCGCGGATCTTCACCCTCAGAGGCGATCTCCCAAGGGGATGCTTCGCGCCGCCCCACGGCAGGCCGACGCTACGCGATCTCCAGCCAGGCGAACCACACCGGGTGGTGCTTCTTGTACCAGGCGAGAACCTCTCGCACCACCGCCTGCTTGGGCAAAGGCATCACGTCGGGTTCGATGCGGTCGAAGTGGATGCGGATGGTGTCGTCGGTGTACTCGAGGGCCTGTGAGCAGATGGTCTGCAGCTCGTTGCGGATGCGCCCCGAGTCCGAGACCTTGACCGCGCGGCTCTTGTAGTCCTCGCCGGCGATGAAGCGCTCGAGCAGTGGGCTGAAGATGAGGCGCATCTCCTCGAAGGGGGCGAGGAAGCGCAGGACGAAGCGAACCACCATGCCCGAGCCGCGGGTGGCGAGCTGGGTGGTCACCGCGTAGGTGTCGTCGGAAAGCTTGGTCACGCCGGGCAGCCCAGTGTAGGGGTCGTCGCCGATGTAGCCACTCGCCGCAAGGGTGCGCCAGGCCTTCTCCGGAAAGAAGTCGTCGGCCTGGATTACGCGGTCGGTGTCGGGCAGGTTCGCGGTGGTCTTCTCGCGCAGGCAGTCTCGATAGTAGGCGACACGCTCCTCGGGGAGTGTCGTCTCGCCGAGCAGACGGGTGAGCGACTCCACGAAATCCGAGGCGTCGGGATCGAGCCGCATCAGCTTCTGCTCGTCCTGCATCGGGCGCTCGAAGCGCGGCGAGTACAAAGCCATGGTGACGTCGACATCGAGGGCCCTGCTGAGACTCGCCGCCTGCATGGCCTCGGCGGAGGCCGCGTAGCCGTCACAAAGGAAGAGATGTGGTGCGTCGGCCTCGTCGCGCCACGTGCCCACCAGATAGATGGGGGCGTACGTTCCGGATTCGTTGAAGGCGGGCAGACCGCTGGGGCAGCGCCAGCCGTCTTCGACGATGTGCACTCCAAGGGCTTTCCACTCTGCCCACAGGCCGGAGAGCCGCATCTCCCGGCTCTTCCCGCCCAGAGTCCAGACGTGGATGTTCTCCCGGCGGATGCCCGGCACGGCCAGCTCGATCGCTTCGACCACCTTGAGGCGCGGCGAGAGAAGGTCGAGATGGATCGAATGATCGCGGGCGGTGCTGGTCACCAGACGAGGGAGCGCGAGTGTCCCCATATAGGCCTCGTAGGGGCGCGTTACCGTCAGGGGCTGGTCGTACAGGTGGATGATGGTCATCGGCCCGATTTCCTCGCCCTTGGCGAAACGCGAGGTGTTCTCGAGGGTGTCGATGGCCGTGCCCCAGATGGTGATGCCCTTGTCCCGCATCTTCTTGTAGAAGTCGTCCCAGCCGTAAGAGGGATCGTTCAGCAGCCGGTGCACGCGCGAGTCGATGAACTTAGCCACTTCGGGACGCGCGTAGACACGGCCGAAACCGAGCAGCGGGTTGGCCCCCATCTCGGGCGACTCGCCGGCCTTCGGCATCAGGCCTTCGCCGAGGCAGACCATGATCGCGTGGTTCTCCGGCAGCTTGCGGCTGAAGTGCCAGAGCGCTTCGCTCGTGACGTAGGCCGAGATCGCATCGGCGTCCTTCTTCACCTGGTTGAGGGTCTGCTTCGTGGCGTCACGTCCTTCACCGAAACGGGCGAAGAGCCTCGTGCCGAGCGCGGTGACGGCCGCGGTCATAGCCAGCGATCGCCGGATTTCCGCCGGTGTGAAGTCGAACGCCTCGTAGCCGGCGCGTGAGCCGGGTCGCCAGGAGACTTCGATGTCCTCGAGCCAGAGATGGAAGCGCAGCAGGAGCGAACGCGTATCGAACGCCCACTGGGCGATCAGGTCCTGCTTGGTCGGTTCGGTCATCCTCGATCCCTCTTGAAGGTGCGTGGCGAAGGTGGACCTTACTTCAGTAGACCTCCGAAAGGCGCTCGATCCGAGGGACCGTACGGATCCGGACGAAATCGTACGGAGGCGTACGAAACCCTCTGTCGATTGCCGCCTAAACCCCATTGAATGGAAGCGGTTGTGGTGGCACAGCGGTTGCTTTTCAGCAACCCATGGACCGAGCCATCGACCCCGTCTTCGCATCGGCGCAGAAGCGCCGGCGACTGTTCATGGTCGCCGCGGCGGCGGGCCTGCTGGCACTCGCCTTCGGCTTCGGCCCTTCGTTGCTCAAGCCCTCGGTGCAGCGTTCGCGTGTGCGCATCGAGAAGGTCGACCGTGGGCCGGTCGAGGCGTCGATCGCGGCCAACGGAACGGTGACCCCCGAGCTCGAAGAAGTGATCGCGAGCCCGGTGGACGCGCGGGTCACCCGGATCCTCAAGCGGGCGGGCGACGCGGTCAAAACCGGGCAGGCCATCCTCGAACTGGACCTCTCCGAATCCGCTCTGGCCTATGAGCGGGTCGACCGCGAGGTCGCGCTCAAGCGTAACGAGCAGCAGCGGTCCCGCCTGGACCTGCGGCGCGCGCTTGCCGATCTCGACTCCACCACCGAGGCGAAGCGCCTCGAGGTCGAGTCCTTGCGCGCGCGGCTCGCCCAGCAGACCGAGCTCGCCGCCTCCGGCCTCGTCTCGAAAGACGGCCTGCGTGAGGCGCAGCTGAACGAAGCGCGGGCCGCGCTCGAGTTGCAGCGGCTGATCGCGTCGCGGGAGATCACCGAGGAGATGAACAAGGCGCAGATCGACGGGATGAACCTGGAACTCGCCACCCTCGAAGGCCAGCGCCGCGAAGCCCGCCGTGTCCTTGATCTCGGATCCACCCGCGCTCCGCGCGACAGCGTGGTCACCTGGACCGTCACCGAAGCGGGCGCTTTGGTCCGTCGCGGCGAGCCGCTCGCCCGTCTCTCCGATCTGAAGTCCTTCCGAATCGAGGCCACGGTGTCGGCGGTGCATGGCCGCTCGCTCCGGCCTGGGCTCGAGGCGCTTGTCCGCATCGGCACGGTGGATCTGCGCGGCACGGTCAGCACGGTCGAGCCCACGGTGCGGGACGGTGTGATGCGGCTATGGATCCGGCTCGAGGATGCGACGAACGCGGTCCTGCGTCCAAGCCTCAAGGCCGATGTTCAGGTCGTCACCGATCGCCGCGCCGACGCGGTTCGCGTGGCGCGCGGGCCCTTCCTCAGCGGGGAAGCGGGCCAGGACGTCTTTGTGGTGCGCGACGGCCGGGCGTTTCGAACCCGGCTGGACCTCGGCCTCATCGGCTACGACGTGGTCGAGATCACGCGCGGCCTCGAACCTGGGGACGAAATGATCGTCTCCGACATGACCAATTACCTGCATGCACGGGAGCTGAAACTGAAATGAGCGTTCCAATGATCCGACTCACCGAAGTCGAGAAGGTCTATCGCACCGACCGCATCGAGACGGTGGCGCTGTCCGGCCTCAACCTCGATGTCGAGGAAGGGGAGTTCGTTTCGATCATGGGCCCGTCAGGCTGCGGCAAGAGCACGCTCATGCACCTGATCGGCCTGCTCGATGCTCCGACGAAGGGTACGATCTCTCTTGGCGGCGCCGCGGTGACCGACGCCTCCGACAAGGCGCTGGCGCGCTTGCGGAATGAGTCCATCGGATTCGTGTTTCAGTCGTTCCACCTGATTCCCGATCTCTCCGTCGTCGACAATGTCGAGATTCCCCTGCTGTACCGGAAGGTCGGAGCGGCGGAACGCCGCAAGGCGGCCGAGGCGGCGCTCGAGCGCGTGGGCCTGTCCGCCCGCAAGCATCACTTCCCTTCGCAGCTCTCCGGCGGCCAGCAGCAACGCGTGGCCATCGCGCGGGCCATCGTGGGCAAGCCCCGCATCCTCCTCGCTGACGAGCCCACGGGGAACCTCGACTCGCAGATGGGCGACGAAATCATGTCGATCCTGCAGGATCTGAACACCAAGGAGAAGACGACGCTCGTGATGGTCACCCACGATCCGCGTCAGGCCGAGAAGACCGCGCGCACCATCCGCATGTTCGACGGACGTCGCGTCAATTAATCCGCCATGCTCAAGAACTACCTGAAACTCAGCCTGAAGATCCTTGGCCGGAGGAAGTTCTTCACCTTCGTGAGCCTGTTCGGGATCGGCTTCACCCTGCTCGTTCTGACTCTGTCGGCCGCGGTCCTCGACCACATCTTCGGCGCCTACGCTCCGGAGACGCGGAGTGACCGGACACTCTCGGTCTACACCGTCCGCATGACCGGCGATGATTCCCAATCCACCGGACCCGGAGGCTTTGCGCTTTACGACCGCCACATGCGCGATATCCCCGGCGTCGAGCGGATGGCGCTGATGACCATGCCCCAGCACGCGGTGTCCTATTGGAACGGCTCGCGTATCCAGTCCGCGCTTCGCAGAACCGACGCCGACTGCTTCCGCATCCTCGACTTTCAGTTCATCGAGGGAGAGCCCTTCGGTGACGCTGACGTCAACGAAGGTCGTTTCGTCGCGGTGATCAACGAGTCCACTCGCCGGAAGTTCTTCGGTGATCGGCCCGCCCTTGGGCGAACGCTTGAAGTCGATGGACAGTCTTTCAGAGTGGTGGGTGTGGTGCCCGACGTGCCGATCTTCCGGCTGCTCTCAACCGGCGATATCTATGTCCCGGTCACCACCAGCAAGACCGACGAATACCGCAGCCGCATCCGCGGCGGCTTTGTCGCCATGTTCCTGCTCAAGGACCCGAGCCAGACCGAGAGCGTGCAGCAGGAATTCAAGGCGCGCCTCGCCAAGGTCGACCTGCCTCCGAACTTCAAGCGGATTCTGGCCGTGCCCGAATCGGTGTTCGGGACATTCGCCCGACTGATGGTCAACGACTTCGAATCAGAGGACGCCTCGGCTCGGCTCCTGTCGATCCTTCTCACCATGGCGGTGCTTTTCATGGTCCTGCCCGCGGTGAATCTGGTGAACCTCAACGTCAGCCGGGCCCTCGAGCGCGCTTCCGAGATCGGTGTGCGCCGGGCCTTCGGCGCGTCGGGCCGCGACCTCCTCCTCCAGTTTCTCTTCGAGAACGTGGTGATCTCCGTGGTGGGAGGGGCGCTCGCTCTGGTGGCGGCCGCGCGCGTGCTGGCCGCGCTGAACGGGGCCGATCTCGTTCCCTACGCGCATTTCGCTCTCAACCTGCGGATCGCGGGTTGGGGTTTCGTCTTCGCCCTGGTCTTCGGCGTGATCTCCGGCGTGTGGCCGGCGTGGCGCCTGTCCCGTCTCAAGCCCATTCAAGCCCTGGGAGGCTCGCGTTGATCCGACATCTCTTCAAACTGATCTGGAACCGGAAGCGGGCGAGCGCCCTCGTGATCGTCGAAATCTTCGTCTGCTTCCTGGTCCTGTTCGCCGTCCTCACCCTTTCGATCTACTCGTATCAGAACTACCAGAGGCCGATCGGTTTCGCGTACAAGAACGTCTTCTCCCTCGACGTCACGTTCGTCGAGAGCACGGGCGACGGCGGCAACACCTCGCGCACCGGTACCGTCGCGGCGACCGAGCCGGCCATCGACAACCCTTACGAGGCGCGTCAGAGGTCTCTCCTGCAACTGGTGAAATCGGATCCCGCGGTTCTGAATGCGGCCTGGGCGGCGCCTCTGCCGTTCTCCCAGTCGAACGAGACCCGAAGCTACAACTTCAAGAAGCGGCCGATTCGCTATTCCCTGGCCCGGTGCACCGATGAGTACAAAGACGTGATGGGTCTCGAGATCACGCGCGGACGCTGGTTCTCGGCGGAGGACGACGGCGGCAGCTACGAGGCGGTGGTGATCTCGGAGGCCCTCGCCGCGCACGCGTTCGGCGACGACGACCCGATCGGCCAGAGCATCACCGCGGATCGCTCGGAGGGCGAGGCCACACCCGAAACCGAGCGACGCGTGGTCGGCGTGATCAAGGCTTTCCGTCAAAGAGGCGAGGTCGATACCGAGGAGCGCTATGCGCTCACCCGTCTCGAGTATCCGAGCGCTCGAATGCGTCGCATGGACAGCATGGCCCTGCTGATGAAGCCAGGCGCGGATGCGAATGTGGAGGCGCGTCTCGTCGCCTCGCTGCTGGCAGCCGCCCCAGACTGGTCGTTCAAGGTCGAGCAGATGCCCGCCTCCGCCGAGTTCACCCGCCGGGTGTACATGGCCCCGATCGGCATTGCTGCGACCGTGGCCGCCTTCCTTGTTCTCATGGTCGCCCTCGGCCTCTCCGGTGTCTTGTGGCAGAGCGTGACCACCCGCATTCGTGAGATCGGTGTCCGGCGCGCCCTCGGAGCCTCGGCTGTTGATGTGAAGTGGCAGGTGATCGGGGAACTGATGGTGATGGCGACCATCGCCATGTCGCTCGGAATCGTCGTCGTTCTGCAGTTCCCGTTCCTCGACCTGTTGGGTCCAGTGCCTCCGAGTGTCTTCTTCGCCGGACTTTCCCTTACCATTGTGAGCCTCTACCTTCTCGCCCTGGTGTGTGGCCTGCACCCGGCGCGTCTGGCCACCACCGTGCACCCAAGCGAAGCTCTCCGCTACGAATGATCCTGATCGTCGACGACGATGCCTCGGTCCACGCCTCTCTCGGCCTGCTCCTGAAGCAGGCCGGACACCCGTGCTCCGCGGTTTCGAGCCGCGCGGAGGCGGTTTCGTGGCTCAGGGCCAATCCCTGCGATCTCGTCCTGCAGGACATGAACTTCAGCCGCGAGACGAGCGGGGCGGAGGGCCTCGCCCTGCTGCGCGAAATCCGCGCCGCCCATCCCGCCCTGCCCGTGATCCTGATGACCGCGTGGGGATCCATTCCACTCGCGGTTGAAGGCATGAAACTCGGAGCGGGCGACTTCATCACCAAGCCGTGGACCAACACCCAGGTGGTGCAGTCGGTGGAAACCGCCCTTGGCCTTGCGAGGGGGCCGGGGCCCGACGCTCCCGCGGCCTCACGCGAACAACTCGATCACGACTACGACTTCGCCGGTCTCGTGGGCGAAGACCCCGGTCTGCTGCGCATGCTTCAGGTGATCGGCCGTGTGGCCGCTACCGACGCCTCGGTTCTGATCACGGGGGAGAGCGGCACGGGCAAGGAGCTGGTGGCCGAGGCCATCCATCGCAACTCGAAGCGTCGCGGCGGCGCCTTCGTGAAGGTCAACCTCGGCGGCATTCACTCCGGACTTTTCGAGAGCGAGATGTTCGGCCACGTGAAGGGCGCCTTCACCGACGCCCGCACCGATCGGGTGGGTCGCTTCACACTCGCGAACGGCGGCACCATTTTCCTCGACGAGGTGGGCGAACTCGATCCCGCGGCTCAAGTGAAGATGCTCCGCGTCCTGCAGGACCGGACCTTCGAAGTGCTTGGCTCCAGCCAGACTCGGAGCGTCGACGTGCGGGTAGTGGCGGCCACCAACCGTAATCTGCGCGGTGCCGTCGAGAGCGGCGCCTTCCGCGAAGACCTTCTCTATCGGCTGAATCTCATCGCCATTCACCTGCCGCCACTGCGGGAGCGCCGCGGCGACGTCCCTCTGCTGGCTCGGCAGTTCCTCCATGCGGTGATGGCGGCCCACGGCCGCGAGGGGCTCGAGCTGAGCGCGGGCGCCCTTGATCATCTGAAGGCTCAGGAGTGGCCGGGGAACATCCGCGAGCTGCGCCACACCATCGAGCGTGCGGTTCTGGTGGCGCCTCGGCTTCTTCTCACCGCAGCCGATTTCCGCGACGTCGCGGCCATGGAGGCTCCGGGTTCGGCCCGCGACCCTCTGCCCCCGGTGGGCAGCATGACGCTGGATCAGATCGAGCGGGCCATGATCGTGAAATCTCTCAAACACCACGCGGGTAACCTCACCCGTGTGGCAGAGTCCCTGGGCATGAGCCGGCCCGCCCTTTATCGACGGATCGAGAAACACGGGATCACGGTCTGACCAAGCGAGCCCAAACCCCTTGAGCCTCAAGAACCGCTTCCTCGTCTATGTCGCGGTTCTCCATGTGGCGCTCGCCGCCCTGGTGACACCGCTGGTCGTGGTCGACCGCGTATGGCTGCTCGCGGTGGAGGTGTTCTTCGTGGGCTCCCTCCTCACCGGGTTCCGCCTGGTGCACGGCCTCTTCGGCAGCCTCGATGTCTTATCCGAGGGGGCTCGGTTCCTCGATGAGCAGGAGTTCACCACGCGTTTCAAGCAAACGGGGCGGCCTGAACTCGATCGCCTCGTTTCTCTGTACAACCGTCTCGCCGACGACCTGCGCGACGAGCGCACGAAGCTGCGCGAGCAACAGCACTTCCTGGCCCAGGTCATGGATGCCTCGCCTTCGGGCATCGTCATTCTCGACTTCGACGGCCGGATCGAAATGGCCAATCCCGCCGCGGCCCGGACCCTGGGCCTTTCTCCCGAGGGCGTGCGGGGCATTCGCCCCGCTGAGATTCCGGGCCCACTGGGGATCGACCTCGCCGCTGCCGCTCCGGGCCTTGCTCGCGTTCACACCACGGGTGCGGGGGGCAAGATCCGTATCGTCTCCGGCCGTTTCACCGATCGCGGCCACGATCGGCGCTTCCTGCTGCTCGAAGAAATGACCGAGGAGGTGCGGGCGGCGGAGAAAGCCGCCTACGAGAAACTCATCCGCATGGTGGCGCATGAGGTGGGGAACTCGGTTGCCGCCTCCAGCTCCCTCTTGCAGTCGAGCTTGTCCTACTCCCGTCACATTCCAGACGCCGACCGGAGCGACTTCGAGGACGCGGTGGGCGTGTGCCTCGCGCGCCTCTCCACGTTGAACGGCTTCGTCCGTGATCTGGCCGAGGTGGTCCGCCTCCCGGAGCCGCGCCTTCAACCCTGCGATCTGGCCTCGCTGCTGCGCGGCTCGTCCCTGCTGCTCCGCGCCACGGCCTCGAAAGCGGATGTGGATTGGGGGCTCGAGGTCGAAGACCCGCTGCCTCCGGTCCTCGCCGATCGCGCCCAGATCGAGCAGGCCTTCATCAACATCGCCAAGAACGCCATCGAGGCCGCCGGTTCGGGCGGGCGCGTGCTGGTGAGCGCTCGGGTCGAAGGCGCTGCGGTTGCGGTGGTGATCGAAAACACTTCGCAAGGGATCGACGAGGAGGTGCAGTCGCGCCTGTTCACGCCCTTCTTCTCGACCAAGGCCGACGGCCGCGGCCTGGGCCTGACGCTGGTGCGCGAGATCCTCGTTCACCACGCCGCCCCGTTCTCCCTGACCGGCCCACCGGGCGGCCCCACACGGTTTATGTTCTCGCTGAGGAAGGTAGATTCGTGAAATTCCGACGCTTGCCGGAACCACCACCGGTCAGCCAACGTCTCAACCCGTAACAATCATGAACCTGAACGCCACCGATCGCGGACGTGTGCCCCAAGTCGGTGATCTGGTGGGTGAGAAGTATCGGATTACCGCAGTCCTCGGCCAGGGCGGTATGGGCATCGTCTTTCGGGCCGTCCATCAGCACACGGGTCGGGAAGTAGCGCTCAAGACCATCAAGCCGGCCCTGGCCCAAAGCCCCGATTTCCAGAATCGCTTCGAATCGGAAGGTCGCGCTATCGGCGCCCTTCGCCATCCCAACATCGTTGACGTCACCGACTTCGGCTACTCAGGGGAAGGCGAAAACCGATTTCCGTATCTCGTGCTCGAGCTTCTCGAGGGGTATCCGCTGGCCCAGACCCTCCAGAGCGGCCCCGGCCTCCCCTGGTTCTGGGCGGTCTCGATCCTGGAACAGGTCTGTCAGGCGGTGGCCGAAGCGCATCGCGCGGGCGTCGTCCACGGCGATCTCAAACCCGAGAACGTCTGGCTGCGTCCTCGAGCCACCACCGGCTTCGACGTGAAGGTTGTCGATTTCGGGCTCGCGCGATTTGGGCAAGCACCCAAGTCTTCGACCGGCACAGCAACGGCGCCATCGCCGCCGGTTGTGGACGCGTCCCTGCCTATCGAGGACCGCGCCACCCTGGTCCGACCGACGCCAAACGGCGGGGTTTCAAGCTCCATCGCCGGAACTCCTGCCTACATGTCTCCCGAACGCTGGCGGGGTGAGCCTCTTTCCCCCGCCACCGACATCTACAGCCTCGGGGTGATGGCCTACCGCATGTTGACCGGCCGCCTTCCGCATCCAGGAACGGAGCCTCAGGCGAACGAAAGTCCCGAGAGCGTCGCGAGGCTGCGTCCCGATGTTCCAGCACACGCGGCCGAAGCAGTGATGTCCGCACTCTCGCCGGATGCCAGGACAAGGCCGGCCAGCGCGCGGGCCTTCTTGGACCTCCTTCTCCGGCCTGCCATGGATCCGTCACCGCGTCGCTCGATCTTCCCGGTTCATTCCTTCGCTGTATTAACCCGGGCTTTGTCCCGACGCCCCTTGCAGACCGCCGTCGTGATACTCACCCTCGCCCTCGGAATTGGCGCGGCCACTTCCGTCTTCAGCATCATGAACGGCGTGTTGTTCCAGGCGCTGCCCTTCAAGGATCCAGAGGCGCTCGTTCGCGTTTATGACACCCAGCCCGCCTGCGCCACGTGCCCCGCCAGTGTGGCCAAGCTCGATGACTGGAAGCGCCGCAATCGGGTGTTCGCCGCTGTCGGCGGGGTGACGGTTTCGCCGCGGACGCTCACCGGTCTGGGGGATGCGCGCCGAATCAGGGTCGCTCGAACCACCGCGTCGATGGCGGACGTTCTGGGCGTGCCTCCGCTCCTCGGCCGGTGGTTCACCGAAGCCGAAGACCAACCGGGCGGGCCACCCCTGGTGCTTCTCTCCTTCGAAACCTGGACCAGCGCCCTGAATCGCGATCCCGGAGTGGTTGGCCGGAAACTCCTGCTCGATGGCCTGCCTCACGAGGTGGTTGGCGTCATGCCCGCAACCTTCACACTCCAGCGAGCGGACGTCTACGTGCCACTTCAGGAGGCGGTGGATCCATCGAAGCGCGGCAACCACTTCATCCCTGCTTACGCGCGGCTCAAGGCCGGGGTGGGAATCGAAGAGGCCACGCGCGACATGCGCTCGCTTGGCGAAACACTCGCGAAGGAGTTCGGCCACAACCACGGGATCGACGTGCAGTCGCTGCAGGAATCAATGGTGGGGGCGGTGCGCCCTCAGCTTCGCATTCTGGCCGTGGCTGCCTTTCTCCTCCTTGCCATCGCCTGCGCCAACGCGGGAAGCCTGTTGCTGGCTTCAGGGCTCGCCCGGCTGCGCGAACTGTCGATCCGCGTGGCGCTGGGCGCCACCCGCGCGGGGATCGCCGGCCTTCTGGTGGTGGAAGGGGTCGCGATGTCATTGATTGCCGGGGTCCTAGGGGTGGCCCTGTCGTGGCTGGTAACTACTCGATTCCTCGACCTGGCCGCCAATCAGCTTCCTCGCGCGGCGTTCGTGCGGATGGACACCCAGGTGCTCGGGTTCTCTTTCCTGTTGACCCTGCTCGTCGGGATCTTGTGCAGCGCCTGGCCCGCGTGGGCGCTCGGACGCCGCGATCTCGCCGGGGCCATTCGCGAGGGCGACACACGCAGCGGCACTCGTGCCGGCAAGCTCGTGGGTGGCGGCCTGGTGGTGGTCGAGGTGGCACTTGCCTTCGCCTTGATCGTGGTCTCGTCACTGCTCATGAAGGATCTGAGCCGGCTCCGGAGCCGTGATGCCGGCTTCAATGCCGAGCGCGTCATCACCTTCGAGGCTCAACCCACCGGCGCCGCGTACCCTTCGGAGAAAGAGAAAACCGCCTTCTACATCGAACTCGCGCGGCGCCTCGAGCGCATGGGCGGAGTCGAAGCGGTGGGGCTGACGAGCCATCTGCCCATGGTCGATTGGGGATGGAACAGTGAATTCAAGGTGGATCGCGCAGCCCCCTGGCCCGCCGACAAGGCTCCTCTTGTCGACTTCCGCTGGGTTCACGGCAACTATCTGCAGATGCTCGGCGTGCCGCTTCTGCGCGGCCGGCTTCTCAATGAGACCGACGGAGAGACCGCGCTCACGGTTGTGATCAACAAGACAATGGCCGAACGCTTCTGGCCGGGCGAGGATCCCATCGGTCGACGGTTTGGCTCGGGCGAGGATACGGCCACGTGGTTCCAGGTGGTGGGGGTGGTGGGAGACATTCGTTCGGCGGGTCTGGTTCGCTCGCCTCTTCCGGAGTTCTATCGGACCCTCTTGCAGGCCCGCGGCAAGGCCATGACAGTGCTGCTGAAGTCGGCCGCGGCGGATCCCGCCACACTGGTGCCGCAGATTCGTTCGGCGGTGGAGTCGATCGACCCGACCATCCCCATCACCAGTTTGCGAACGCTCGAGGACGCGGTGAGCTCTTCCGTCGGCCAGCAGCGGCTGGTCGGTTCCCTGACGGCGTTTTTCGGGTTCCTGGCCGCGGTTCTTGCGTCTCTCGGCGTCTTCAGCGTGATGTCTTACGCGGTGCGCACGCAGTTGAGAGAGTTCGCGGTGCGCCTGGCCATGGGAGCGCAGCAGTCGGACATTCTTCGGCTCGTCACTCGCCGGGCCGCCGCCCTGCTCGTCACCGGCATCACGTTTGGAGTGATCGGTTCCTTAAGCCTCATTGGTCTGCTTCGAGGCGTCCTTCACGATGTCTCGCCGGGCGATCCGGTGGTTTTCAGCGCGTGCATCGCCGCGGTGTTGGTCGCGGGTGTTGTGGCCACCGCCATTCCCGCCCGCACCGCCGCTTCGGCCCAGCCCCTGTTGCTCCTGCGCTCGTCCGACGACTAGGGCGTTTCGTGTTTTCGTTTAATCGCCTCTGATCGCTTCACCGCGCGCCCCTCGCCGCGCGCCGTTGACCCCGAGCGGGGAGCGGTCGTACAGTGCCTCGCGACCCGCGACCGCCATGCCCGCTCCACAACTAACGCTCCGAAAAGCCGTCACGTTGATGGCGTTCGCGTTGATCCTCGCCGGGCCATTGTCCCTGCTGGCCGATGAGAACTGGACACCGGTGCGCTCGTTCCGGCTCTTCCCGCGTTCACTCTGGCGCGGGCTTCCTCAGTCGACCGTCGCATCGATGGCGCAGGACACCGATGGAATTCTCTGGATCGGCACGTTCGACGGTCTCGCGAGTTTCGATGGCCTGGAACTCACACCCGTGGCCACCGTGCCGAACGCGCCGGTTCGGGGCGTTCTCACCGCGATGACCGCGCGGCGTCAGGGCGGCCTCTACGTCACTTCGCCCGCGGGCGTGCATGTGTCCGAGGATGGCGCGTGGCGTCTCGTCCCGTCGAACAGAACCGCTCTCGCTCTCGCCGAGGCGGCTGATGGCGTCTTGTGGATGGCCGATGTCGGTGGGGCGGTCTGGACCCTCGGAAAAGGCGACACTTGGGAAGCGCATCCGGAAATGCGCGAGAAGGCTCTCGCACTCACCGCCGCGGTGGATGGTTCGATCTGGGCCGCCACCGCCACGGGTGCGACCAGGCTCAACGGCGGCACGGCCACGGCGGTTGACGCGGGTGTGCTGAAGGGAGCGCCGAGCGCGATTCTCGCGGCGCGAGACGGACGCGTGTGGATGACGACTCTCGCGGGCACCCTTCATTGGACGCGGGCCGACGATCCGATCTGGCGCGAGGTGGAGCTGCGGGACTGGCCGCCGGGCGGACAGTTTCGCGGCCTGGCTGAGGACCGTCGCGGACGCGTGTGGGCGGGAACGATCGACGGCAACGTCGCCTTCGGCAATCCCGAGATCGGCTGGACCACGTGGGGTCTTAAGAACGCGCCCGTCGGCGGTATTCAAACCATCCTCGCCGACCGCGAGGGCAGCGTCTGGTTCGGCGTGAATCGCAATGGACTGGCCCAGTGGGTGGGCGAGGCCTGGTCGCACCGCGTGGCGTTTCCCGATGGCGCCCGGCCCGCCGAGCGAACGAGCATGACGGGAATGACGCGGGGTCAGGGCGACCACAGCCTTCTCGTGTCGGGTTTTGCCTCCGGCGTGGTGCGCCTCGCCGATGGGGAGCCGCCGCGCATCTGGGCTGCGGCTGAAGGCATCACCGAGCACGCGCGCCAGGCCGTCGAGCCCGAGCCAGGCACGTTGTGGGTGGCCGCGCGCTTCGGCATTCTCGAAGGGCGCGGGTCCGCGACGCTGCGCTACACGTTGAGGCTTAGGGCAGGCTTCGCGACCGGCCTCTTCAAGAGTCCCCAGGGAGAGTGGTACGCGGCGACGTCGACCGAGGGTGTCTTTTCCCGCGAAGGGAACGCGTGGGTTCCGGTTCCGACGATCAATCAGGATCTCGATGACCAGCACGTTCGCGGCATGATCTGGACCAGCACGGGCGAGATGTGGGTCGAAACCCTTCGCGGGGTCAGCATCTTTCGCGACGAGAGGATCGTCGAGAAGATCTCTCAAGCGAAGGTCGCGGAGTTTCCGCAGCCGGTGAACGCGGTCGTCGAGGCAGGAAATGGCGATATGTGGGTGGGCGGCAGCGGTGGAATAGCGGTACGTACCGGACCGACCTGGCGCGCTCTTGACATGACGAACGGCCCGGGTCCCACCATCTACTCGATGGCGAAGGCCGCCGATGGATCGATCTGGGCGGGAGGAGCGAGCGGTGTCGGCCGATACGCTGACGGCCGCTGGACGACCTGGGATTCGCGTTCCGGACTTCTCGAGGACGAGTGCAACCTGAACGGCATGCTGATCGACCAAGATGGCTCGGTCTTTGTCGGCACCATGGGAGGCCTCGCGCGCTTCGATCCCACGGTCGAGGCGCTGGCGCCGCCTCCTCTCAAGCTGCGCTGGCTTCAAGCACCCGCCGCAGGTCCGGACGGGCGGGTGGCGCTCGCTGGCCGCGAACTTCAACTGCGTTGGTCCGCGGCCTGGCTGGGGTCGCACCCGGTGGAGTACCGGGTGCGTATGCCGCGACTTCGCGATGCGTGGTCCGAACCGACACTCGATGGGAGGCTCGATATTCAGAATCTCGGTCCGGGGCATTGGCCGGTGGAGGTCGAGGCGCGCGTCGAGGGAACGGACAAGTGGACCGAGCCACTGCGCCTCGATGTAGTGGTGACACCCTACTGGCACGAAACCCTGCCTGCCCGCGCTGGTCTTGTAGCCGTCCTCGCCCTCGCCGGCGTTGGTCTCGTGAGGTTTCGCCTGAGCCGGCTGCGTCAGCACGCGGCGGCCCTCGAGTCCACGGTGAGCACCCGCACCGCGGAACTCGCCGACAAAGTGGCTCTGCTCGAGGAATCGGAGCGGCGCGCGCAAGCCGCGAGCCGCGCCAAGACCACATTCCTAGCCAACATGAGCCACGAACTGCGCACACCGCTGAACGGTGTCCTCGGTTTCGCGCAGCTCATGGCGCGTCGCCCCGCCCGAGACCCCGAGGACCGGAGGCACCTGTCGATCATCCTTCGCAGCGGCGAACACCTGCTTGGCCTCATCAACGATGTCCTTTCCATGGCGCGAATCGAGGCCGGCGAGACGTCGCTCAACCAGGAGACGTTCAGCCCGAGCGCCGTGGTCATGAGTGTCGAGCAGCTGCTGCGTCCCAAGGCCGACGCGAAAGGACTGGGATTCCACACCGAGATCGCTCCCGACATTCCCCTCCACGTCGTGGGCGACGCGGGAAAACTGCGTCAGATCCTGCTGAACCTCGTGGGAAACGCGATCAAGTTCACCGCGCGCGGCGAGGTGATCGTGAAAGCGTCGTGGGCTTCCGGGCGTGGCATCTTCGAGGTGTCTGATACCGGCCCCGGAATCGACTCCGCCGAGACGGGCGCGCTTTTCGAGCCGTTTGTCCAGACCGAGACCGGCCGAAACTCGCGCGAAGGCACGGGCCTCGGGCTTGCTCTTTCCCAGGATCTCGCACGGCTGATGGGCGGGCGGATCCGGGTGGAGAGTGTGGTGGGTCGCGGCTCGACCTTTGGATGCGAAGTGTCTCTTCCTCTCGCCCCGCCTGGCAACACGAGCGAAGAGGCGATCCCCGACACCCGTAGGGTGCGGGGCCTCGCCCCGGGCCAACCCGCGTTCCGCGTCCTGGTGGTGGACGACGTTAAGGAGAACAGGGATGCGCTCTCCGGCCTGCTCGCGGCCGTGGGATTCGATGTCCATACCGCGTCGAGCGGCGAAGAGGCACTCGACTTGTGGCGTCAGTTTCGGCCGCACCTCATCTGGATGGACAAGCGGATGCCGGGCATGGATGGCCTCGAGACCACCCGCCGCATTCGGGCCGCACCGGCCCACGATGGACCCATGACCCGGATCATTGTGTTGTCGGCGAGCGCTCTCGACCACGAGCGCAGCGAAATCATGCAATCCGGTTGCGACGATTTTCTCGCCAAACCTTTCCGAGAAGAGGCGATCTTCTCGAAGATGGCGGAGTGTCTCGGCGTGGTCTACGAATACGACGCTCCGGAGACCTCGCCCGGGGCCGCGCCGCGGGCCGGCGAGACCGCTTCCCCCGCGGACGACGCGTCGCATGCCCTCGCCGTCGCGCGTCGGCTCGCGACACTCGTCGCCACCGGAGATCTCGCGGCGCTCGAAGTCCAGCAGGCGCTCCGGAAGGCCCTGGGCGCGCGCCACGCCGAGGCGCTGCTGGAGATCGAAACCCGGCTTCGCGGCATGGAGTTCGATTCCGCCACACCCCTCATCGCCGACCTGTGCACCGCACTCGCGCTGCCAGTTGAGTCCCCGAAGGAGCCGCAGTGAGCGGAGAGGTCAAGCGTCGCCCCCGTGTTCTGGTGGTGGACGACCAGCCGGTGAATCTCCAGCTCATGGCCGAGGTGTTGCGGGGGTTGTGCGACGTCCTCGTGGCCGCGTCGGGGGCGCGGGCCCTCGAGATCGCGGCCATGGGCGGTGTGGATCTCATCCTTCTCGACGTGACGATGCCGGAGATGGATGGCATCGAGGTGTGCGCGCGACTCAAGGCCGATCCGCGCACGGGAGACGTGCCCGTGATCTTCGTTTCCGGTCGGGGCGATATCCAGGACGAGACGCGCGGCTTCGACGCGGGCGGCGTGGACTACATCATCAAGCCGGTCAGCGGCCCGCTGGTGTGCGCCCGGGTGAAAACCCACCTCGAACTCAAGAGCGCGCGCGATGCCCTCGAACGCATGGCTCTCGTAGACGGTCTCACCGGCATTCCGAATCGCCGCCGGTTCGACAGCGTGCTGCAGAGCGAATGGAGGCGCGCTGTCCGCAGCGGGAATTCTCTGACCCTGGCGCTCTTCGACGTCGATCATTTCAAGAAGTTCAACGACTCCTATGGCCACGTTCGCGGCGACCAGTGTTTGCGCGAAGTGGCCGGGGTGCTAGCGGCCGAGTGCCAGCGGGCGGGCGACCTCGTCGCGCGGTATGGCGGAGAGGAATTCGCCCTGATCCTGCCGGAGACCACGGGGGCTGGGTCGAGAGATGTGCTGCTTCACCTCCTGAGGGCGATTCATCAGCTCAGGATTCCCTGTGGTCCTTTGGGTGAAGCCGCCGACATCACTTTGAGCGGGGGCGCTTTGACTCTGATCCCCGGCGTGGACGCGAACGCAACTGACGCGGTGAGCGTCGCGGACCAGCTGCTCTACGAGGCCAAGGCCGCGGGACGGCAACGGGTTCTCCACCGCGATATGACCGACGAAAGGAGTCCCGCCCTCGCGACCGCGATCCAGGCAGCCTGACCCAGGGGCCGCCCCTACAAGGGCTGTCGTTCTCCCTCTTTGGCCACGCGCATTCCCGCTCTCTCGATCGCGAGTTGGGCCGCGGACCCGGGCGTGGCCGCGGGGTTCGTGTGGTTGAGGTGCACGAACACAACCTTCGTGCGCTGCGCCGCTGGTAGCGAGGCGAAACGCGCGAGTGATTCCGCGATGAAGGGATGCGGAACCTCGGACATGGCGCGGCCCGGCAGTTCGTCGCCGTCGAAAAACGTGCCGTCGACATACGCGACATCGACACCGCGGATGACGTCCTCAATTCGGGAATCCCACTTCTCCCATTTGTCGATGTCGGGCAGCCAGAGGATCGAACGACTCGGGCCGCGGACGATGAAGGCGAAGGTGTCGCTGTACTCATCCCGATGCGGCACGGCGAGGGGAGTGATGGAGACACGCCCATTGAGCTTCACCGTCACGCCCGTCTCGATCCGCTCGATGCGGATGTGATTGAGCTTCACCAGCAAGTCCCACGGCCCATTCGTCTCCAGGAACCGGGCGAAGCGAGCGGAGGCCAGGACGGGTTGTCCGGAAGCGCCATAGATCTCGCGGCCGAGGTGCATGAGGCCGGCGTAGTGTCCGACGTGGGCGTGGGTGAGTGCGATCGCTTCGAACAGGGGAGAACGCGACGCGGCCGGCGGACGCGGAGCCGCCTCGTTCGCGATCTCGACCTGGAGCGGCAGGTCCGGTGTGGCGTCGATCAGGAACCGCTCGCCCGAAGTCGGATCGACGATCAGCAGCGAGGCGACGAGCCGTCGCCGGGCAGGGTCGCGCCGGGCCGCCTCGTCTTCGGGGGCCGCGCCGCCGATCTGGGGCAGACCGCCATCCTGAGCGGTGCCCAGCACCATTACGAACGGCGACGCATTTCCTGAGCCCGCCGCGGCCGCGCGGCCTTGACCTTGGAACCAAACCAGGCCCAGCAGAGCGACGGCCGAAACCGCAACGGCGCGGCTTCGTCCGCTCACTCTCATCTCAGAACTCGACGAGATGCCGGATGGCGTCCTTGATGTTCGGAATCTGGGGCAGCGTGGCGTTCTCGAGTGTGGGGTGATAACCCACGAAGCAGTCGAGTGCGCCCAGGCGCTTCACCGGCGCGTCGAGGTACGAGAACAGTTCATCGGCGACCCTCGCTGCGATCTCCGCCCCGTACCCGAACGAGATCTGATCCTCGTGGGCCATCAGCACGCGTCCCGTTTTCTTGACGCTCTTCGCGATGGCGTCCATGTCGTACGGGTTCAGTGTGCGCAGGTCGAGGACCTCCACCGACACGCCTTCTTCCTCGAGGTCCCGCGCGGCGTTGATCGAACGCTGCACCAAGGCTCCGAAGGTGACGATGGTGACATGCGAGCCTTCACGGGCCACCCGGGCCTTGCCGAACGGGATCATGTGGTTGGGGCCGGGATAGGAGCCCTTGTTGTAGGTCTGGCGGTAGAGATGTTTGTGTTCGAGGAAGATGACGGGGTCATCGCAGCGGATGGCGGTGCGAAGCAGGCCGTTCGCGTCCTCGGCGTTGCTCGGGATCACCACGCGCAGGCCGGGGATGTGGGTGAAGAGGACTTCGCCGCACTGCGAGTGATAGACGGCGCCGCCCTGGAGGTAGCCGCCGTAAGTCACGCGCACCACCAGAGGGCACTTGAAGTTGCCCGAAGAGCGCCACCGCATCAGGGCCAGCTCGTTGCGGATCTGGTGATAGGCGGGCCAGATGTAGTCGAAGAACTGGATCTCCACCACCGGCTTCAGACCGCGGGTGGCCATGCCGATGGCGCGTCCCACGATGTTGGCTTCGGCGAGCGGCGAGTTGAAAACGCGATCAGAGCCGTACTTGCGCTGGAGGTTGTGAGTCACCTTGAAGACGCCGCCCTTGCCCTTGACCTTGTCGAGATTCTCTTCGCGCGAACAGTCGGCAACGTCCTCGCCGAAGACCACGATCCGCGGATCGCGGGCCATCTCATCGACATAGGCCGCGTTCAAAAGGTCTACCATGGTCTTGTTCGGGTTGGGGGCATCGCCGTATTCGGGGGCCACGTCGAATTCGCGCGATGTGGGATCGATCGACGAATAGACCCACCACATGGCGCTCTCCGCCGGCGGGGTGGGCGCTTCGAGGGCGCGATCGGTCGCTTCCTCGATCTCGCGGTCGACCTCGGCCCGGATTTCGGCCAGGTCCGCGTCGGTGAGGAGACCCGCGGCCACCACCTTCGCGGGGAAGGCGGTCAGGGGATCGATCAAGACCTCGGGGTCGCGTTCGGAGGCGGGGCGGTAGAGGCTTTCGTCATCGGACAACGAGTGTGAATAGGGACGGATCACCTTGGCGTGAACGAGGGCCGGGCCCTTGCGCATTCGGCAATAACGCACGGCCTCGCCCATGGTCTGCAGGCTGGCGATGGGATCGCAGCCGTCAACCTCGAGCACCAATAGATCGGGGAACGAACGCACCAGCTTGCTGATGCTGCCGCCCGCGGTCTGCACCTCGATGGGGACGGAGATCGCGTAACCGTTGTCTTCGACGAGGTACACCACAGGGAGCTTGAGATTGCAGGCGGTGTTGAGGCTCTCCCAGAACTCGCCCTCGGAGGTGGTGCCGTCGCCCGTGCTGACGAAGACGACCTCGTCGTTCTTGAAGGTTGCGGCCGCGCCCGTCTTCTGCATGAAGATGCCGGCTTCGGCGCAGCCCACGGCCTGGAGGAACTGGGTTCCCACCGGTGAAGACTGGCTCACCACGTTCAGGCCCTTGTGTCCCCAGTGCGAAGGCATCTGGCGTCCGCCGGAGTTGGGGTCGTCCTTGGCGCCCACGGAGCCCATGAGCATCTCGGTAGGCGTCATGCCGAGGGTCAACAGAAGGGCGCGGTCGCGGTAGTAGGGGTAGAACCAGTCGTAGCCCGGACGCAGAGCCATTCCCGCCGCGACGAGAATGGCCTCGTGGCCGGCTCCGCTGATCTGGAAGTAGATCTTGTTCTGGCGCTTGAGCGCGATCTCCTTGTCGTCGATGCGACGCGACAGATACATGATCCGATAGATCTCGCGGACCACGGTGGGATCGAGCGAAAGGGTCGGTTTGCCCGGAAGGGGGATCGGAAGCGGAGGCGCCTCCGTGGCGGGTAGGCGGCCGGATTCGTTCAAGGGAGCCTCAGGGGTTTGGACAACGGGGGCGGGCGCGGGCGCCGGCTCCGCGAACTCGCTCAGGTCGGGAGCGGGGGGAAGACGAGCCACCAGGGCCGAGAAGGGGCCGGTGGGATTGCGGCTTTCGGGAGGTTTGAGGGGGAGTGGAGGCGGATAGCTGAGCAGCAGGTGCCGATCGATCTCGGCGGTGTTGATGCCCAGGTCTTCGGGCGGAGAGCTCTCGACTGGTGCGCTCTCGGGTGCTTGCGCGGAGCGGAGGGCGGGATCCAATTGGCCGATCTCCGTGGTGAGGGTGGAGTCGTGCTCGAGGGCGAAAGGCGGTGGTGCCGTTTCGATGCCGGCGTGGCTGCGCGGGCTCGGAGGAAGGGGGACCGCCGAGGCACGGTTGGGGATCTCCTCGGGCAACTCGGATGCTTCGGGTTCTTCGACTTTCTGCGCGGCTTCACGCAGCATGGAGCCGAACCCTTGATTCTCGGGCTCGGGGGCGGGCCGCGACTTCGGGCGGGGAATTTCCTCTACGAGGCTGGTGCTGATCTCCGCGGTGTTGCTGGACGCGGGGCCCGGCATATAGGGGCGAACCGGGGCGGGAGGGGGAGGTGCGGGCGTGCTCTTCGCGAGTTCATCGAGAAGGTGGGCGGTGAGTGCGGCCGGCGGCTGACCCGGGGCGCCCGGAGCGGCGCGCTCCGGCACAGGCGCTGTGTGGGCCTTACCCCGAGCGTCTACCGCGGCCACGATGTCCGCGATAGAACTGCGCTGAAGCTCTTCGGTGGAGAAGTTACGCGGCGAAAAAGGGGCCTTGGGCGGCGTCGCCTCCGGGGTGCTCGACCACGAAACGAGGGCGGGAGACGCGGGCCCCGTTCCGCGTTTATCGCTGCGCGGGGTAGGCGGGGGTTCCCACTCGAAGCCATCGGGTTTATCCGACCCCTTGCCCGGAGGTTTCAGGGCCGGACTGGAAGCGGCGGGAGAGGCCGGGGCGGACGGTTTGGCGGCCGCTGCCTTTGCATCGGGCTCAAGAAAGAAATCCCGGACCCGACTGACGACCTTATTGAAGACACTCATGCTTTTGGCTATCTGGTCGGGAGGATGGCTCGGCCTACATTGAAGGGATGAACGCTCACGAGTGTAGCAAGGTGGGGATTTTGCCTGAAAGCTTTGGAGAAAAGGACCCGGTTGGCAATCAACTCAGGCGAAAATAAGACGAATGTACTCCGAGCTTCACGCCTCGTCCGCTTTTTCCTTCTTGAGAGGCTCTTCAAGTCCTGAAGACCTCGTGGCCCGCGCGGCCCATATGGGGCATGCCGCGGTGGGTCTGGCCGACCGTGATGGTCTTGCCGGAGCCCCCCGTTTTTTTCAGGCCGCGAAAAAAGCCGGGGTGCGGCCCATTGTGGGCGCCGAAGTCTCCCTCCAGGCTTCAAACGACTCGTTCGTTACCCTCCTTGTAGAGAACCGGGAGGGCTACCGGAATCTCTCCCGTCTCCTCACCGCGCGGGCCCGGGCTTCGTTGGTTCCGGGTGGGGGGGAAAGTGGTCCAGGCCCCGGGTTCGAGGAGCCCGAGGGGTTGAAAGGCCTCGTCGCCTTGTCCTCCTTTCCCTCATCGCTCGACTGGCTCATTCCCCTTTTCGGCGAGGAGCGCACCTTTGTCGAAGTGCAGCGACATCTCACGCGAAACAGCCATCGAGATTCGCTGGACCTTCTCGATCTGGCCGGGGCGCGCGGCCTGCGAGCCATCGCCACGAACGGCGTGCTTCATGCGCGGCCCCCGGGCCGACGGCTGGTGGATGTTTTCACCTGCCTGCGAAATCACACCACCTTGTCGCGCGCGGGGCGTCTGCTCGCCGAGAACGCCGAGCGGCATTTGAAACGTCCGGCCGACATGCAATCGCTCTTCGCCGATCGTCCCGATGTCCTTCGCAACACTGAGGCTCTGTCCGACCGCCTGCGTTTCACTCTTGATGATCTCGGCTATCGCTTCCCCGACTATCCCCTGCCGCCGGGGGAAACGAACGATTCGTTCCTGCGCGCCATCACCGTGGCGGGGGCGCACAATCGTTATCGGCCCTACCACGATCGCGCGCGGGCCCAGATCGAGAAGGAACTGAACGTCATCGCCAAACTCGGCCTCGCCGGCTACTTCCTGATCGTGTGGGACCTCATGCAGTTCTGCAAAGCCGAAGGCATCCTCGCCCAGGGCCGCGGGTCGGCCGCGAACAGCGCCGTCTGCTACAGCCTCGGCATCACTGCTGTCGATCCTGTGGGTATGGAGCTTCTCTTCGAACGCTTTCTTTCCGAGGAGCGTGGCGAGTGGCCCGATATCGACATCGACCTGCCTTCAGGCGATCGTCGAGAGAAGGTCATTCAGCACGTCTACACGAAATACGGGCCGCACGGCGCGGCCATGACCGCGAACGTCATCACCTATCGCGAGAAAAGCGCGGCCCGCGAGATTGGCAAGGTCCTCGATCTGCCCGACGACGTGGTCGAGAGCGTCTCGCGTCAGATGCGGCGTTTCGAGTGGCATGACACGAAAGACACATTCGACGCGCGCCTCGAACGCGCGGGCGTTGATCGCTCGGATCTGCGGCTGAAGGTCTTCGCCCGCCTCTTCCACGACATCCAGGATCTGCCGCGGCATCTCGGCCAGCATTCGGGCGGGATGATCGTGGCGCAAGGTCGGCTCGATGAAGTGGTGCCGCTTCAGCCCGCGTCGATGCCGGGCCGCACCATTGTTCAGTGGGATAAAGAAGACTGCGCCGATCTCGGCATCATCAAGGTCGACCTGCTCGGCCTCGGCATGATGGCGGCGCTGCAGGACACAATTTCCATTCTTTCAAGCAGCGGGGTCGAGGTCGACATCGCGCACCTGCCGGCCGATGACCCCAAGACCTACGCGCAGATCCGCGCCGCCGACACCGTGGGCGTTTTCCAGATCGAGAGCCGGGCACAGATGGCAACCCTGCCCCGGATGAAGCCCGATCACTTCTACGATCTCGTGGTCGAGGTGGCGATCATCCGCCCGGGTCCCATCGTCGGTCAGATGGTTCATCCGTATCTCGATCGGCGCTCCGGCCGCAAGCCGGTGGAATACGCGCATCCCTCGCTCGAGCCCATCCTGAAACGAACCCTGGGCGTGCCTTTATTTCAGGAGCAGTTGCTTCGCATGGCCATGACCGTGGCGGGGTTCACCGGAGGCGAAGCCGAGGAACTGCGGCGCGCCATGGGTTTTAAGCGGTCCGAAAAACGCATGGCCGAGATCGAGGCCAAGCTGCGCGCGGGGATGGGGAGGAACGGCATTGAGGGTGTGGCGCAGGACCAGATCGTCAAGTCCATCGCGTCCTTCGCGCTTTATGGCTTCCCCGAGTCGCACGCCGCGAGCTTTGCGCTTCTTGCGTACGCGAGCGCGTATCTGCGCGCCCATCATCACGCTGCCTTCGTCTGCGCGCTTCTCAACAACCAACCCATGGGCTTCTACCACCCGATGACCCTGGTGAAAGACGCGCAACGGCATGGCGTCAAGTTTCTGCCCGTGGATGTCACTAAGAGCGAAGTCGTCTGCACCCTGGAAGCGGCGACTCGCACGGAAACGGTCGGCGCCGCCGGTCCTGTTCGTTTGGGCCTGAACTACGTGTCGAGTCTTCGCGCGGCGGTGGCCGCGGCAGTGGTCGAGGAGCGGGTGAGAAGGCCATTCGCCTCCATCGAAGACTTCTCCCGGCGCACGAAGCTCCACGCCGATGAGCTGGAACGCCTCGCCTCAATCGGCGCCTTCGCCCCCTTCGGCCGCACCCGTCGCGACGCCTTGTGGCAGGTGGCGGCGCTAGGCCGCTCTCCGGGCCCCCTGTTTGTGGAGAACCGAACGGTCCCTGAGTCCGACGATGGGTATCCCGGTCGAAGGGACCAACAGATTCACGAACCAACCTCCCCGCTCCCCGAGATGTCCACCCTCGACCGCCTCCGCGCCGACATCATGGGCACCGACCTCACTATCGGCCCGCACCCGGTCGCTCGTTTCCGCGACATGCTCAAAGAAGCGAAGGTCTTGAGAGCGGTCGATCTTCCTCGTCACCGCGATGGCGACTTCGTCCGCGTGGCTGGAGCGGTCATCTGCCGCCAGCGTCCGGGCACGGCCAAGGGCTTTCTGTTCCTCACTCTCGAGGATGAAACCGGACTCGTCAACGTTATCGTGCGCCCCGATCAGTTCGACCGCTTCCGGGACCTGCTCACCCGCGCCCCGCTTCTCCGGATCGATGGTGTCCTGCAGTCGAAAGAGGGCGTCACCGTGCGGGCCATGAACGTGAGCCTCATCAACGAAGAGCCGACTGAAGTGCTTCCGGAAATTCCCGTGCGGAGTTTTCGATAATGCCGTTTATCTTGAGTCCAAACACTGCCCATGAGAAGAACTAAACCCAAGCCCAAGGACACTGGGGCAATCGATCCCACCGACACACCAGCCTCCGAGGCTGCCAAGTTCGATGTGGCCCGTTTCATCCGTTCGGAAAGGGAAAAGCGAATCCAAACGATCATTCGAACCGTGCTCAAACCGTTGGTCAAGAAATGACCAAATTCAGATCCGTCTTCGCGTGCCAGGCCTGCGGCTTTCAAAGCTCCAAGTGGCTGGGCCGCTGCCCCGAGTGCGGCGACTGGAACACCTTCGTCGAAGAGCGCGAAGAGATCCAAAGCGCCAAGGCGAGCAAACAGCAGCGAGTTCTCTCCGAAACCCTGGCCCGACCCAAGCCGTACGAGACCGTCGACGCGGGCGATGCGCCGCGTTTTCCCTCGGGCATCGGCGAGTTCGATCGCGTGCTCGGCGGGGGAGTTGTCCCTGGGTCCCTGGTGCTCATCGGCGGCGAGCCCGGCATAGGCAAGAGCACGCTCCTCCTTCAGGTGGCGCAGCTCCTGGCGCGCACCGGTGGCGCCGTGCTCTATGTCTCGGGCGAGGAGTCCGAGCGCCAGATCAAGCTGCGGGGCGACCGTCTGGGCCTCGCCGGCGGCGCGCTCTTCTTGATGTCCGAGACCTCGCTCGAGAACGTACTCGAGCAGGTCGACGCGCTGAAGCCTTCGTCGCTGGTCATCGACTCCGTGCAAACCATCTACTCGTCGAAGTTCGCCTCCGCGCCGGGTTCGATCTCTCAGGTTCGCGAGGTGGCCACCCAACTCCTGTTCCTGGCCAAGGCTCGAGGCATCACCACCTTCATCATCGGCCACGTCACTAAAGACGGGTCGTTGGCGGGGCCCAAGTCGCTGGAGCACATCGTCGACACCGTGCTCTATTTCGAGGGCCAGAAGAACCACCATCACCGTGTGGTCCGCGCGGTGAAGAACCGCTTCGGCTCGGTGAGCGAACTGGGTGTCTTCGAGATGACGGGGGCCGGACTCATTCCGGTCTCAAACCCCTCGGCCCTGTTCCTTTCCGAACGCCTTCCCGGATCGCCCGGTTCCGCCGTGGTCGCCACCGTCGAAGGCACTCGCACCATGCTGGTTGAAGTCCAGGCGCTGGTGACGAGTGCGTCGTTCGGGTCTCCCCGCCGCATGGCGCTTGGCCTCGACCGCGATCGCACTTCGCTTCTGCTTGCCGTCCTCGAGAAACGCGCGGGCTATCCCCTCGCCGATCAGGATGTGCACGTGAGTGTCGTAGGCGGGCTCGAGGTGGAAGAACCCGCGGTAGACCTCGGAATCGCCGCGGCTGTGATCTCGTCTTTCACCAACAAGCCGGTGCCGGAGAAAACCGCGGTGTTCGGCGAGATCGGTCTCGGCGGCGAACTGCGGTCGGCCGGTCAGGCCGCGCTACGTCTCCGCGAAATCGCGCAGATGGGTTTCGAGCGCTGCGTCATTCCCGCCGCCGGCGGGGCCATCCCCGCCACCGATTTCCCCTCCTCGCTCAAAGTCCACGCTGTCCGTTCCCTCGACGAGGCCCTGCAGATAATCTTCGACTAGGACGCAGTCTCACGCGGCTGCGTGTTACACTTTTTCACGTGAACGACACTCAGAATGTCACCCTGTCATTGCCCAAGCCCCTCCTCAAAGACGCGAGGCACGTGGCGGTCGAACGCGGCATCTCTCTCTCCAGGTTTCTCGCCGATACTCTGGCCGAAGCGGTAGCTCGGGACCGGGCCTATGACAGGGCGGCGTCGCGATTCTTGAAGCGGATGGACAAGGGATTCGCGATGGGAACGAACGGCCGGAGGCCGTCAAGTCGCGCCGCTCTCTATGAACGCTGAGTTCATAGACGCGAACGTCCTCATCTACGCTCACGACGAAAGCGCCGGTCGAAAGCGGGAAGTGGCCCGGGAGCTGCTCCGTCGCCTCGTCGTAAATCGACAGGCCGCCTCGAGTGTTCAGGTTGCGGGTGAGTTCTTTGTGATCTCCACGCGGAAGATCAAGACACCGCTCTCCGTCAAGAACGCTTCGATGATCCTGGCCGACATGTCGGGATGGATCATCCACTCCCCCAGCATTGAAGACGTGCAGGCGGCGGTGGCCATAGCCGCCCGCTCGCAGATTCACTATTGGGACGCTCTGGTGATCCGCTCCGCTCAGGTGATCGGCGCCTCGATCCTCTGGTCCGAAGATCTGCAAGACGGCGGGCAGTTCGGCGAGGTCACAATCAGGAACCCTTTCCGATGAGCGGAACGCCGCATCCCGGGACGGTCGCGCCGTCCTCCAAAGAGCCCCTGTTCACGGCTCCGTTCCTCACCATGTGGGCGTTTTCGTTCAGCGTCTTCGTCTCGCTGTTCATGCTGCTGCCCGTGGTTCCCTTCCAGGTCCTGGCCGAGGGTGGCACCGAAGCCGAAGCCGGCCTGTTCATGGGCCTGCTCACCTACTCGTCCGGCCTCTCGGCTCTCTTTACCGGGGCCCTCTCCGACCACATCGGGAGACGCAGACAGCTCCTCATCTGCGCCCTCGCGATCACGGTCTGCGTTCTGCTCTACGGCGTTCTTCCAAACGTGCCCCGCCTCGTCTTCGTCACCCTCCACGGGATCTTCTGGTCGGGTCTGCTGCTCGCTTCATCGGCGCACACCACCAGCGTGATCCCGGCCAGCCGCCGGGCCGAAGGCCTTGGCTATTGGGGCATGTCGTCGCTGCTTGCGGTGACCATCGCCCCCTCTCTGGGCTTCGCCATCTACAAGCACGGCTGGTTGACGCTTTGTCTCTCGGTGGCCGCCATGAACGTGGTGATGGGCCTCATCGCCTGGTCGATTCACGAGAGCCACGAGGGTGCTCCCGGCTGGCCCACCGCGCGGGAACTTACGGCCTCTCTGAATTTCAGCGTGCTCCGCATCTCGACCACCCTGTTCCTCTACTCCTTCGCCTTTGGCGCCGTCACCTCATTCGCGGCCCTCGCGGCCGATGAGCGTGGCATCACCCCTCGCGAGATCTTCCTCACCACCATGGCTTTCACCACCTTCCTTTCCCGCCCGGTCTTATCCCCGTTCCTCGACCGCCTGGGGCACGCCCGGATGTTCCGGTGGTTCGTGGCCCTGATTCCGGTGGGCCTCGCCCTGCTTTGCTTTGCCACCACGAAGATCATGATGATGATCGCGGCCATGATCTTCGGAATCGCCTACGGCAACTGTCACCCCGCCTTCACCGCCTACATCATGGGCAGGGTCGACGAACGGGGCCGGGGCGGAGCTTTCGGGGGGATCCTCGCTGCTTTCGACGTGGGCATCGGCACGGGCTCGATCCTTTCCGGAGTTCTGGCCCATCGTTTCGGCTTTGGCGTGGCCTTTGGAACCGCCACCTTGTTGTCGGCTCTATCCCTTCCCTATTTCAACTGGGCGCGCGCGAAGTTCGAGCGTGACAACCTGGTCCGCGGAGCGGCGCCGTCCCCTGCGGTGGCGGCGGCGATATGACTCCCTCGCGCCCTCTGGCCGTGGTCTGCCTCTCCGGCGGCATGGACTCCGCGGTCACCGCCGCCCTGGCCCTCAAGACCCACGACCTCGCCCTCCTCCACGCGAACTATGGACAGCGCACCGAGGCGCGAGAGCTTTCCTGTTTCGAGCTCTTGGCCGATCACTTCGGGGTGGCGCCCTCGAGGCGGCTGGTGGTGGACTTCACCTCGCTGCGCCAGATCGGCGGAAGCAGCCTGACCGACCGGAACATAGCGGTGCGCCATGGCGAACCCGAGGAGGGTGTGGTGCCCACCTCCTACGTCCCCTTCCGCAATGCCCATCTCCTCGCCGCCTCCACCAGCTGGGCCGAGGTCCTTGGTGCTTCCGCCATCTTTGTCGGCGCGGTCGAAGCCGACTCCTCTGGCTACCCCGACTGCCGGCCCGCCTTCTTTACGGCCTTCGCCCAAGCCATCCGCCTCGGCACCCGGGCCGACACCGCGATCGCCATCTGGACCCCGGTCATCTCCTTGAACAAAGCGGAGATCATTGAGCGCGGCCTCGCCCTCAACGTGCCGTTCGGTCTCACCTGGTCTTGCTACGAGGCGAACGACGCCGCGTGTGGTGAATGCGAGAGTTGCCGGCTGCGGCTGCATGCTTTCGAGCGGGCCGGATCGAAGGACCCCATCCCCTACCGGACAGCGTGACCCCCTCGCGTCCGCCTAAAGTAGGCTTACCCCTCGTCCAAAGAATCGAACAGGAGAATCCACATGAAGCGCCCCCTTCTGGCCCTCGCGGCCCTGCTTATCTCCGCCCCCCTGGTGTCGGCCCAAACCGGTGGTGTGCGCGGGAAAATCCTCGACGACAAGGGAAATCCCGTCGAAGCGGCGGCAGTGATGATGGAGTTCCAGGGCGGAGTCACCCTCAAGTTCGAGAACAAGACGAACAAGAAGGGCGAGTTCATGCAGATTGGTCTGCGCCCGGGGAGCTGGAAGTTCACCTACACCAAGGAGGGCTTCCAGACCTTTGCCTCGCCTTACCGAGTGGCCCTTGGCGACGCCACCGTTCTTCCTGAAGTGAAACTCGTCTCGGCCAAGGCCGCGGCCGCAGCGGCCATGGGCGGAGGCGAGGAACTTCAGAAGAATTTCGGCGAGGCGGTGACGAAGCTGCAAGCCGGTGATTTCGACGGCGCCATCGCCGCCTTCGACGCGCTCATCCTCAAGAACCCGTCTCTTGCCGAGGCCTACTACAACAAAGGCTTCGCGCTCTACCAGAAGAAGGACTACGCGGCGGCCGAAACCACGCTCAAGCGCGCTCTCGAAGTGAAGAGCGATTACAGCGACGCGCGCGTCCTCCTCTCCAACATCTACTCTGCCCAGGGCCTCAAGGACAAAGCGGTCGAGGTTCTCAATGGTGATGATCCCTCCACGCTCTTTGACCGCGGTTACGAACTTCTACAGCAGGGCAAGTACGAAGAGGCCAACCTGATTCTTACCAAACTGAACCTCGATCAGATGAAGGAGAGCCAGGAGTTCGTGCTCCTCATGACCAGGGTGTACGCGCTGCTGGCTAGCAAAAAGTATGAGGAGGCAAATGCCCTGATGCTTGATGCCACGAAGATCAAACCCTTCAAGATCCGTCCGAGCGACCCCAAGCAGTTGTTCAACCTAGGGCTTGCCTTGCTAAACAGCGGCCAGAACGCCGAGGCCGCCGAGGCCTTCGCCAGAGCGGAGAAGGCCGATCCATCCAACCCCGAGGTGCAGTACTACCTGGGCACGGCAGCCCTCAACGCGGGCAAGACCGACGAATGTGTGGCCCGCCTCGAGAAGTACCTCTCGATGGGCCCGAAGAGCGAGCAGAACAAGGCGACGGCCCAGGGCCTGATCGCCGCGCTCAAGAAGAAGTAAGCGCCGGCCGCACGTTTTGGACATCGCCGAGCGCCTGGCCGCCATCCGCGGACGCATCGCGGACGCGGCCCAACGCGCGGGCCGCGGCGCCGAGGCCATCACCCTGGTGGCGGTGAGCAAGTTCCATCCCGCTCGCGCCATTGAGGAGGCCTATGCCGCGGGCCAGCGCTTCTTCGGGGAGAACCGGGTTCAGGAGGCCGAGGAGAAACGCCGCCTTCTGGCCACGCTGATCGAAGGCCCGGACCCGCTGCGCCTCGAACTCATCGGTGCGCTTCAGTCGAACAAGGTGCGCAAGGCGGTGGCCGCGGTGTCGAGAATCCAGTCAATCGACTCGGCGGAACTGGGCGCTCGCGTGGGACGCACGTCCACGGAGATGGGCCTCGTTATTCCCGTCCTGATTCAGGTCGACCTCGCGGGCGAAGCCACCAAATCGGGCGTGCCCGAGACCGCGCTTTTCGTGGCGCTCGAGTCGCTGAAGGTGGTGACCGGCATCCGCGTTGATGGCCTTATGGCGATCCCTCCATTCCTCGACGATCCGAACCACGTGCGCCCCTACTTCGCGCGCCTCCGCGCCTTGCGTGACCAGGCGCGGGAACGCGGTCTGCTTGCAGGCGCGGAACTCTCCATGGGAATGAGCCACGACTTCGAAGCCGCCATCGAGGAAGGCGCCACCATCGTCCGCATCGGCACCGCGATCTTCGGAGACCGTCCGCGCGCACAAGCGACGGTTTAGTGCACCCAGCCCGATCCGTTGGGCTTTTTGTCGCTGCCCTTCCCCGAACCACCCTCGAACACCTTGAACCCGGGGTTCGCGCGCTTCGGCGAGAGCAGACGGTTCAGCTTCAACTGTGCGGCCAGCATCGTGCCGCCGCGGATGTAGGCGTACATCAGGGCCATGGACACCAGATGCGGCACGAAGCTCGCGAAGCCGTGCATGATGGCGAACAGCACGGTCATGCCCACGCTCACGTAGAGCAGGTTCCGTCCCGCCATGGGCAACATGAGCATGAACAGGATGCTGCGGTTCGGGAAGAGCAGGGCCCAGGCCACGATCAGAGCATCGGCCAGCGGCCAGATCGAGAGATACGCGCCACCGTCCACATCGGCCCACATGAGACCGATCACCGCGGTCAAAAGACCTGTCGCGAACACCAGGAGGGCGCAGACCACCAGATAGCGCACCCCACCCCACAGGCCGGCCAGGTCGCGTCCGAAGATCCCCAGCATCAACACGCCGATCACCAGATTCTGCCCGTTGGTTTCGAAGAAGCCCCAGGTGAGAAGTCGCCAGATCTGACCCTCCATCACCAGGGCGGGCGACAGTATGGCGAGGCTGAGGGAGGGGACACCCATGCGCTCGACCAGCATGCCGATGGCGCTGCCCAGCACCACGAAGGCGATGAGGGCCAGGGTGGCCATGGGCAGGGACTGGCCCAGAATGCTCACCGGGCGGTTCAAGAAGGAGGATCGCATCACCCTTGATGGTACCCCGAGGGGCTTAGCATGCGCGACACGGAACATGAGTCACCAACTCCCAAACGCCGACCTCGTCATTCGCAACATCGGTCTTCTCGCCACACTGCGCGGGCCGCGTCCCCGCACGGGCGTCGCCCTGCGCGACCTCGGCCTCATCCGGAATGCGGCGGTGGCCGCGGCCGGGGATCGCTTCGTCTTCGTCGGGGCCGAGGCCGAACTTGCGGCGGGCGTTCGCAAGGGGTCGCACACCACGGAGGTGGATGCCCGCGGCGCCGCTGTGATTCCTGGTTTCGTGGATGCCCACACCCATCTCGCCTTCGCCGGTGATCGCGACGAAGAGATCCGGGCCCGCATCGCCGGCGCCACCTATGAGGAAATCGCGGCACAGGGAGGGGGCATCGTCCGCACCGTCACCGCCACCCGCGCGGTCTCTCTCGATGACCTGACCGGGCTCGTGCGATCGCGGCTCGACCGACTACTTGCCCTCGGCGCCACTACCGCCGAAGTGAAGAGCGGGTACGGGCTCTCCCGCGAGTCCGAGATCACCTCGCTCCGCGCCATCACCGCCGCTGCGAACTCTCACCCGGTCCGCGTGGTGCGCACCTACCTCGGCGCGCACGAGGTGCCGCTCGATCGCCGCGCCGACCGTGAGGGCTACATCCAGGAGATGATCGAGATCGCGATCCCCGAGATAGCGCGTCTCGGTCTCGCGGAGTTCGCCGATGTGTTCTGCGAACGCGGCGTCTTCACGGTCGACGAGAGCCGGCGCATTCTTCGCTCGGCCGTGGACGCGGGCCTGGCCCTGCGGATTCACGCCGACGAGTTCCACGACACGGGCGGCGCGTCGCTCGCCGCCGAACTAAAGGCCCGATCGGCCGACCACCTCATCCAGGTTTCGGACGAAGGCATCGCGGCCATGGCGCGGACCGGCATGGTGGCCACCCTCATGCCCGCCGCGTCGTTCTTCCTCAAGCTCGGGAAGTTCGCACCCGCGCGCAAGATGATCGACGCGGGAGTGCCCATCGCTCTCGGCTCAGACACCAATCCCGGCGGCGGTCTCTCGGCGTCGATCCCCTTCGCCCTGACCCTGGCCTGTTTCGGCATGGGCCTGTCGCTCGAAGAAGCGCTGTCGGCCGCCACCATCGGCGGGGCCGCGAGCGTCGGGCTTCAGGACGAAGTGGGCAGCATCGAGGTCGGGAAACGGGCCGACCTGCTGATCCTGAACAGCGACCGTCTGCTCGACCTCGTGCGTGCGGGCGAGAACCCGGTGGCCCGGGTGGTCGCGGCGGGGCGCTTCGCTTAGCCGCCCCTGCCGCCGACTCGACCCGCCTTGGCTAGAAGTTAGCGCGGAGCTGAAGCTCGATCCGGCGATTGCCCGCTTCGCCGCCGCCGCCGCCGCCACCAAAGCCGCCCGGGCCGAAGCCCATGAAGAAGCCGGCCAGCGAAGTCGACTCGCCGAAGCGCGTGGATGAGAGGTTGCCCACGGGCGTTCCCTCGTTCTTCCGGTTGAGCACGTTCGAGACGCTGATCGAAATGGTCAGCCCGGGACCACTGCCGCCTCCGCCGCGCATGCCGCCGCGCGGACCATGGCCGCCACCCCCGCCCATCATCGGACCGCCGCCGGTTGGGCCGGTTGGGCCGCCCCCGGTGGGGGTCGTGGCCTGGGCCTTCTTAAAGGGAATCGACTTGGAGATGCGCAGGGAGAGGCTCGCGAACGCCGGGCCTTCGCCGTAGTTGCGGGGGATGATGAGACCGGAGCCGGTGGTGTCGAACGCGCCGTACTCGGTTTCAATCACGCCGGCTTGTCCCGCGGTTCCGAAGCTCGGCCGGTCGGAGAAGACGGTGTCGAAGTTCAGGTCGCGGCCGGTGGTGATGTTGTAGGGACGCCCGGTCGACATCATCAGCATGGGTCCGATGCTGATGCCCCAGGGGCCCTGGATGTTGCCCCCCGCCATAATGCGATGGCGCACATCGGAGGAGGCGCGGCCGTATTCGGCGTCGATGTCGGTGGGAATGGCGGGGAAGCTGCCCGCGCCATCGGTGTCGCCCTTGGCCCACCCGAGGAAGTAGCGGAGGAAGAGCCGGTTGCGCAGTCCGGGACGAGTTGAGAGACCGGCCACCACCTGGAACTGTTTGTTCATACCCGTCGTTTCGTAGGTGTAGACCGCTCCCGGGACGGCCAGGGGCCGTGTCCCGTCGGCGCGCAGGGCATTGATGTTTCGCGAGCGGAGTTGATGGTCGCCGCGCGAAGCGATGACTGTGACCGATCCCGTGAACTTGCCCATCTGCTGTTCGAGAGAGAGCGAGCCCTGGATCGAGCGGGGCGCGCGCATTTCGGTATCGAGCACTCGAGTGTTCTGGGGCTGCGAGAAGCGGTTCAAAGTTTCAACCGTGGGCACGCTGGTGACCCCGCCGTTGGTGATGCCGATGGTGTCGAGGACCGCAGGATCGGTGACGAGGTACTGCAGGCGTCCTTCACCCAGGTAGCGGTTGGCGTCGAGGATCAAACCGTCGTTCACCCGGTCGTAGAAGACGCCGATGCCGCCGCGGGTCACCGTCTTCGGCGTGCGCCCGTCTTTGTCGAGTTTGAGCGAGTAGGCGAATGAAACGCGGGGCGCGAAATCGAGGCGGGTGTCGAGGTTCGTCTGCAACTCGGCACGCAGTCCCAGGCCGAGAACGAGGCGGTCGCTCTTCTTCCAGTCGTCGTTGAAGAACACACCGAGGTCGGTCTGGGCCACGTTGGCGTTTGGATTGCCGCCGGCCACCAGGTACTGGGTGGCTCCGCCGCCCAAGGCACGGATCTGGGCGGGAGAAAGGCCGCGCGACTGCAGGGCCAGGGTCCGCCGATATCGCTCGAGGCTGGTCAGGTTCACGATGGAGGGCTCGCCCGAGGGGTCGAGGACGGGGTTGAAGTTCGCGTCGAGGGCCGGGCCGGAGCCGCCGGCGAAAGTCACAATGCCTGAGAAATTGGAGCGGGAGAGTTCGTCGGTGGTGTTGCGGCGCACGCGGAAGCCGCTGCGGAAAGCGTGTTTGCGGGTGGCCCAGGAGACGATATTGGTGAGTTCGAACTGCGAGCCGTCGGTCTGCGACTGGCCCACCGCAGCGCCGCCCGCGGTGAAGGCGTCGAGCACCACCAGGGCCGGTGTGACGTCCTGCGAGGTTTGGTCGCGTCGGCTGTTGCTGAAGCGGATGCGCAGATCGTTGACCCTGCTGCCCAGGATGCTGTTCAGGGTGAGAGAACCGTTGTTGTCGGAACTCGTGGAATTGAAGCCGCGCGAGGGCAGGTTGAGGTCGCCGATGCCGCTGTCGGTGGCCTTGTTCTCGGAGTGCGAGTAGCGCAAGGTCAGCGCCTGCTTGTCGTTGATCTGCCAGTCGATGCGAGGCGAGTACGACATGCGGCTCTGGGGCCGGGTCAGGGTCTGGGCGAACGCGACTTCGTTGAGATTGGCGTCGAGCACGATGGCGTTGATGGTCGAGTTCGAATCGATGCTGCGGTAGTCGGAGTCGAAGGCGAACGAGGCCTTGCCCTTGGCGATGGGGCCCGCAAGGTCGATGCTGTAGTCCTCGCGCTGGTAGGGCGGCTTGTTGGGGGCGTAGGGGTTCCTTGTGTTGAGGGCATCGTTGTTGAAGCGGAACGACGCGCCGCCACGGTAGCGGTCGGTGCCGGGGCGGGTGATGATCTCGATGCGGCCGAAGCCCATGCGGTCGAACTCGGAGGAGAAGGGGTTGGAATTGAGACGGATTTCGCGGATCGAGGCCTTATTGGGGACGCGTCCCCCGGTGAAGCCGTCGATGTAGATCTGGCCGCCGTTAGGGCCGCCCGAATTGCCGGCCAGCGACTGAAGGTAGGCGGCCAACTCATCGGGATCATCAGGCAGGGCCTCGAGGTCGCCGTCCTTCAAAACCACGGCGCCTGCGTTCTCCGAAGCATCGAGGCTCACTGCGGACCCCTGCTCTTCCACCGTGATGTCTTCGGAGCGGGAGACTTCGAGGCGGATCTCCTGGGGAGCGGGAACGCCCGTCTTGAGTTCGAGGTTGGCCGCGGCGTAGGGAGTGAAGCCCGCCTTCTCCGCGGTGAGAACGTACGCACCTTCCGGAACCGAGAGCTTGAACCGGCCTTCACGGTCGGTGGTGGTCTGGCGCGTGGCTGCGCCGATGAGGATCACCTTGACCCCCGAAAGACTGGCGCCGGTCTGGTCCGTGACCCGGCCTTCGACCACGGCCAAGGCCGCCATTTCCTCGACGCCCGCGGGCGGGGCGGAAGGAGCGGCGCTGATGGGTGCGGCCAGGGAGAGGGCGAGCAGGATCGAGCCAATGACGCGGCCGTTCGAGCGGGGGAGAAGCGTGGGGGTTTTCATGGGGTGTGACGTGCCGTTCTGTGGTGAGGAGATGAAAGGGGAAATCCTGAGGTGCCGGTAGCTCTGCCTATTGCATGCCGAACGCGCCATCGAGCAGACCGGCGGGCATGCCGACGTCGACGCCGCCGCTCCTGTTGGCCCGGGAGGCAAACACTTCGATGCCGGCCAGGACGTTGAAGGCTATGGCGTTGCCTGCCGGGTCGATACGGCCGACCACCGCTCCGATCCAGTCGTCCTTCTTGAGGTCGGCGAGAGTGATCGTGGGCATGCGCTCCACAACATCCTCCATGCCGCGTCCCCCGCGCCCTAAACCGGGGCGCGCGCCGTTCGGCCTTCCACCGCCCATGGCTCCGCCGGGAGCGCCGCGGGGTGCGCCGCCCTGACCGCCGCCGCCGCCCATGCCTGGCCGCCCGCCACCCGGGGCGCCGCCGCCAAACATCGCCGCCATCTCCGCGGGGATCCTGCGAATGGCTCCGCCCGCGGACACGGTAAGTGTGAACTTCTGGTTCGATTGCAGGTCCTTCACGCTGATCACCCCTGAGGCTGCGTCGATTTTTTCGATGCCGAGGGCGCGGGTGCTGAAGTGGCCGAATACCACACGTTCCGCGGTGATCTTCCGGCCGTCCGCCGCGCGCGCACCGAGAACGCGGACCTGGTCGGCCGCCTCCATCTCCGCGACGGTGGAGGGCCGGGCGTCATCGAACTTCACCGAGGTATCGGCGTAGCGGTGGATCACGGCCTTCGTCGCGTCGACCACCACGGTGTTCGCAGGCGCGGGCCCGCCTGCGGGCATCCCGGGGGTGGCCGGTGTGGCTGGGGCGGCTGCCGTTTGCAGGATGAACTCGCGGCTCGCCGGATCGGCGGAAATCAAGGTTCCGCTCACGCCCCGTTCGCGCCAGGCGCGTAACTCGGCCTCGTTCCGCGCGGCGAGATCGGTCCTAGCCATCACCACCACGCGCAACGCGCCCTCGATACCGCGTTCATTCCGAACACCCCCGCGCACCATCACGCGGTCGCCCGCGGTGATGGCGTCGAAGCCGATGGGCGCCGCGTTCGCCAGCGAGGTCTCACCGGGCGCCACTTTCACGACCGTGCCCTTTTCCGCCAGGGCGACGCTGAGGGAGGAGCCGTCCGCGGCCTTCATGGTGAGTGAGCGCGTGCCGGCATCAACCGATTCCACTTGGCCGAGGACGGTGATGGGGGCGGGGGCCGGAGCCTGGGCCTGGGCCAGACCGGGAGCGCCCGAAAGACTTAAGGCCAGAGCGCCGCAGGTCAGCCACGGCATTAGATTTCTATTCACTCCACTCTCCATGACAATGAGCCTCCTCGCCCTAAGTATTTGCCAATAAGAGGCTTGTAGCCATGGCGCGAGGGAACGTGTACGCGGGCCACCATCAAGGGTTCCAAGAAGAACGGAACCGGCCCATCAACTTAGACCGCACATTCCGCCCGGGGGTTGAGGCGCCCTCGTGGCATGATCCTGCAGCAATGACTCACTCGAAGCGCTACGACGCGATGGTGGAGAGGGTGCGCGCGCTGTACGACCGGAACCGTCAGCGGGGCCTCGCCCCCTGGTGCGGCCACGAGTACGACTTCGTCTGCCCTTCCACCGGCACCTATCCGTTCCAATGGTTCTGGGATTCCTGCTTCCACGCCATCGTGCTCGCGCGATACGACATGGACCGGGCGCGTTCAGAGATCCGGAGCCTGTTAAAGAACCAGCCCGACGACGGTTTCGTCGGCCACGTGACCTTCTGGCAGCGCGAGGCCTTCGAGGAAATGCTGAAGGAATACTCGATCGCCTACCGCACCCCGTATCTCTCCGATTGCATTCAGCCGCCCCTTCTCGCTGAGGCGCTCTTCGCCATCACGCGCGGTGAGGGCGGCGCCGCGGTACGCGACGAGTTGCTGCCCAAGGTGCGCCGTTACTACGACTGGCTGGACCACATGCGCGATCCAGACGGTGACGGCCTCATCGCGATTCTCCAGCCCGACGAATCGGGCCTCGACCACATTCCCAAGTACGACGCCTACCTCGGGGTGACAAACCCCACGCGCGACGAGTTCACCGCGGCCTGGCAGCGCGCGGTGGGTCCTTATGCCGAGATGAAGCGTGATCACGAGAAGATGTTCGGGGCCGATAATTTCGTGGTGGAGGACGTGCTCGTCAACACGATCTACGCGGAGAACGAGCGCGTGCTCGGTGAACTTCACGAGGAAGCAGGCGATGCGGCTGCGGCGCAGGAGATGCGAGCGCGGGCCGCGAAGTCGACGGCCTCCCTTCTCGAGAAGTGCTACGACCCAAAGACGGGCCTCTTCTACGACCTCGCGGGAGCGAAGGAACAGCAGCTGCGGGTCAGCACCGTCACCTCGCTGATGCCCATCCTGCTTCCCGATCTTCCCGCCGCGGTGGTTGACGCGCTCGTCACGCACATCGGCGATCCGAAGGCCTACGCGGCGCCTTACCCCGTCCCCTCCACGGCGCTCAACGACCCGCTCTATCTGAAGCCTTCGGACGGTCGGCCCGAGCATGACTCGAAGCTCCTCTGGCGCGGGCCGTCGTGGATCAACACCAACTGGTACATCGCCCGTGGCCTGCGCCGCCATGGTCATGTCGAACTGGCACGCACCATCGAGGACCGTTCCGCCGCGCTGATCGAGCAGCACGGCTTCCGCGAGTATTACGACCCCTACACCGGTGAGGGATTCGGCGCCCACGCCTTCTCCTGGACCGCTCTCGTCCTGAACATGCTCGCCGACCACGAGGATGTGGCATGAGGTCCCTGAGGGCGACGAGAAGCAACACGGTCGAAGGGACCGGAGCGCAGCCGCGGACGCTCGTCTCGATCGCCTTCGCAGCCTGGACGTTGCTCGGCCCATTCGTAATGATCGCTTCCGGAGAAGATACCCCCCGCACCATCCGCGCCCACTTCACCGCGAAGGATCAGCAGGTCGATCGGTACGTTTACATGCCCTTCGACGTTCCCGCAGGTACCACGCGCGTCGACCTTGAGCTGAAGTACGACAAGGCGAACGGCGAAAACGTGGTCGACCTCGGACTGCTCGAGCCAGGTTCGCTCGCTCTTGGCACGAAGGCCTTCCGCGGCTGGACCGGTGGAGAGCGCTCCGCGATCTTCGTGAGCGCGGTGGATGCCACACCCGGTTACTGGCCCGGGCCGATCCAGGCCGGCCGGTGGCACGTGGGTCTTGGGCTCTACAAGGTGGGAGCGCGCGGGGTCGACGTCGAGGTTGTGGCGCGCACTTCATCCGCGCCGATGATCGCGGTGATGCCCTCCCTGCCCGATCGTCCGACCGAGCCCATCCGCTCCGGCCCGGCCTGGTACGCGGGCGCGCTGCACGCCCACACCCACCACAGTGATGGCGCCCTCGCTCCTCAGGCGCTGGCCACTCGCGCGCGCGCGGAGGGTCTCGACTTCATCACCATCACCGATCACAACAACACCGCCCACCAGCGCGAGGCCATTGACGCTCCCGGCCTGCTCACCATTTCCGGGGAGGAGGTCACCACACCGGGCGGCCACCTGAACGTGTGGGGGCTTGGGGGCGAGCGTGACTTCATCGACTTCCGCGCTTTGCCAGGCGAACCCGCGATCTTCGGTCTGGTCACGAGCGCGGTGGCGAAGAGCGCGCTCGTGGGCATCAATCATCCTTTCTCTGCCTGCGTTGCTTGTTCGTGGACGCACGCCGTGCCCGATGGTGTGAGCACCATCGAAATCAGCGGGCGTGAACCCGAGGAGATGCCGCGCGCCGTGGCCTTGTGGGACACGTTGTTGCGCGCCGGTCGGCGGGTAATCGCGATCGGTGTGAGCGACTGGCACCGGGGCGAGTCGCCGATCGGTTCGGCCAGCGTGCGGGTGTGGGCGAACGAACTCTCGACCCGCGCCATCCTCGACGGCATCCGCGCCGGACGTGTGGTGGTGATGATCGACGCCAAAACGCCGCCGCCCGATGTCCGCGTGACGTCGGGGACGCAAGTCGCGCGCGTCGGCGACACCCTTATCGTGAAGCCCGGTGATCCCGTGGCTATCTCGGTAGTCGCGAACGCGCCTCTCTACGCGGGTGCTCGGGCCGAGCTGTTCTGGAACGGCGAGCGCGTGTCTACGGCCGCGATGATCGAGGGCCGAGTGCGTTTCGATCGATTCGCCTCGAGCGATGGCTACCTTCGCGTTCACGTGCTTGCCGAAAACGGCACGCCGCTCGCCGTCACCAATCTCGTCTGGATTCGCACCGGCGCGCGCTGATGCGTAAGAGGCGTCGATCCGTCACCGTCCGCCTCCTGGCCTTTCTTCCGCTTCTCCTTGCCGTTGGTCCGGGCCCGAGCCGCGCGGAGGAGGGCGAGGGCCTGGTGACCCCGGTGCGCATCGGCCGGGCGGACGCGCCCATCGTGCTCTCGATGTGGGCGCAGCAGGAATACTCGCACCTTGCCGCCCGCCCCGACATGGCCGCGGCCTTCCTGGAGATCTTCCGCGAGTGGGCCCGGGCCCGGCCCGACGTGCGCGTCGACATCTCCGTGATGCCGGCGCTCGAACTGCACAAAGCAAAGCTGATGATGGCGGCGGCCAACGGTCGTCTCCCCGACGTGGCCTCGATCGACAGCTTCTGGGTTCCCCTCTTCATGGCCGGGAAACACATTCAGCCTCTCGATCCCTTCTGGCCGAAAGAGGACCGCGCCGACTTCCTGCCCTTCACCATCAGCACACTCTCTGACCCTGCGGGCCATGTGTATGGCATGTGGCACGGCACCGACTGCCGCGTTTTGTACTACCGCAAGGACCTCGTGCCGAAACCGCCCGCCACCTGGGAGGAACTCATCGCGGTGGCGAGCCGCATCGCAGGCGAGAAGAAGATCTCCGGTTACCTCTTCAACGCGGGGCGATGGGAGGGCTCGGTGTTCGACCACCTTCCCATGTTCTGGGGTCAGGGTGGCGAACTGGTGGATCAGAGCGGCGCGCCCATCTTCGGGCTGCCGCCACATCGCGAAAAGATGGTGCGCGTTCTCCAGTTCATGCGCGACACGGTGGTGAAAGGCGCATCGCCCAGTTCGGTTCTTTCCCACAACGACTACCAGCAGCTTTCGGCCGCCGCCATCGCGGGGGATACAGCGATGTTCCTGGGCGGGAGCTGGCAGCTGCGCGAACTGGAGCCGAGTCTGAGCAAAGAGCAGTTCGCTTTGTGGGACGTGGCTCCCATTCCCCAGCGCGAAGCTGGTGTGGTCTCCACTGGTGCTGGGGGCTGGATCTGGGTGAGTTTCGCCAAGGATCCGGTCAAGGCGAAGGCATCGGCCGAACTGATTCAGTTCATCGAGTCCACTAAGAACGTGGGCCTCATCAGCCAGCTCGCCCATCAGCTGCCCGCGCGGGCCAGCGTGTACGAGCAGTTCCCCTATTTCGAGGAGGACCCGTTCCACGCGCGTTTCGGTGAGTGGCTGGCCCAGGCGAAGGCCCGTCCCGCCGTGCTCATCTATCCAACCATTTCCGAGCAGCTCCAGCTCGCCATCGGCTACGCGGTGTCGGGGGACAAGACACCCGAAGAAGCAGTGGATGGTGCGTGGAACGCGGTCCTCAAGGGAGCGGAGAGGCAAAGCGCGGGTGCGGCCGCGGCGGCGCCCTTTGATGTCATTCGATCCATTCCGGCGATTCTGACACTGGGTCTCCTGGGCCTCGCCCTCATCGGGGTGTGGCGAGAGCAACGCGCTCTGGTGGCGTGGCTCACCCCCGCCCTTGTTCTCGCCGCCGCGTTCCTTCTCTATCCGATGTTCGAGCTGGTGAGGCTCGCGGCCACGGACGCCACCACCGAGGGCGCGTCCTACTCGTACACAGCGTCGAGCCTCAACTCCGTGGCCACCGATGCCGAGCTACCCTCGATGTTGCTCGTGACCCTGCTGTTCGTGGCCGCGTCGGTGCTGCTCCAGCTCGTCATCGGCCTCGGTCTGGCCGTGCTCATCGACTCGGCCCGCAGGCGCGGCGCTTCTGGCACCATGTTCGCCCGCCTGTCGGTGGTGAGCGCGTGGGTGATTCCCGGCGTTCTCATCGGAGTGCTGTGGCGGATCCTGCTGATGGAGAACCGCGCGGGGATCGCGAACTACGTGGGCTCGTTGTTCGGACTGTCCGCGCTGCCCTTCCTTTCTTCCGGCTCCCTCGCCCTCGCCTCCGTGATCGTGGCGAACGTGTGGCGCGGCTCGGCCTTCAGCATGATCCTGCAGTTCGCCGGGCTGATGCGTATCCCCCGGGAACTGCACGAGGCCGCCGATCTCGAAGGCCTGAGTCGTCTGCAGCGTCTGCGCTGGGTGATCCTGCCCCAGCTCAAGCCCCTCCTGGCCCTGAATCTGGTGCTCATCACCATCTCCACCCTGAACACGTTCGATCTCATCCTGCCACTCACCGGCGGCGGACCCGCGCGTCAGACCGAGGTGATCGCGCTCTATATGTACCGCGCTGCTTTCTTCTCTCTTGAGGCCGGACGGGCGGCAGCAATCGCCACGGTGATGCTGGCGATGAACCTCGCCCTCGCCTTTGTGGCCGTACGGGTGATGCGACGGCAGGCAGCCGTATGAAGAAGCGCGCCGATCGTCCACTGCAGTTGGCCCTGCTTCTGATCGCGGCTTCCTTCCTGCTGCCTCAGCTTTGGCTCTTCTCCCTCTCCCTCAAGACCAAGGCCCAGGTGTATGAGTATCCGCCCCGCCTCATCTCGGAGAACGCGTCGCTCGCGAACTACGTCACCGTCCTCGAGCGCACCCAGATCCCCTTCTATCTCTGGAACAGCGCGCAGGTGGCGGTGCTCTCCACCCTGCTCACCCTGCTCGTGGGCGTCCCCGCGGCCTACGTTTTGTCACGCGAGCGCTTTAGGCGTCGCGACACACTGATGTTCCTTTTCCTGGCCGCGCAGATGGTCTCGCCCCTCATTCTCCTTGTGCCCATCTACGGACTGGTGGCGAGACTCGGCCTGCTCGACACCCACTCGGGCCTGGTTCTGGTCTATTCGGCGGTGCAGATCCCGTTCACCGTGGTGGTGCTGAAGAGCTTCTTCGACGGTCTGCCCACATCGCTCTTTGAGGCCGCCCGTCTCGACGGCTGTTCGCGCTTCGCCACCTTCCGTCTGGTGGCCCTGCCCCTGTTGGGTCCGGGTCTCGCGTCGGTGGCGATCTTTAACCTGGCCGCCTACTGGTCGGAGTTCTGCCTTGCCCTCGTGCTTCTCGACTCGCAGGCCCGCTTCACCATTCCCGTAGGCCTGTTCAGTTTCCAGAGCGGCTACGAGACGGAGTGGCACCTGGTGGCGGCGGCGAGTTTCATCGGCCTGTTCCCCGTGCTGCTCGCCTTCATAATGCTCCAACGCTTCTTCGTCGCGGGTCTCACCGCGGGCGCTACGAAAGGATGATCCCCGTTTGAACGCCATGGCTTCCACCCAGGTTCACGTCATTTCCCACACCCATTGGGATCGCGAGTGGTATCTCACGCGCGAGGACTACCGCCTGCGGCTGATCGATCTCATCGACGGCGTGCTCGACCGCATGGACCGGGACGACGCGTTCACCTTCTTCCACCTCGACGGCCAGACCATCGTGCTCGAGGACTATCTCGAGGTCCGGCCCGACCAGAAAGAACGCCTGCGTCGTCGGATCGGCGGCGGCCGGTTGCTCGTAGGCCCGTGGTACGTGATGCCCGACATGTTCCTGGTGAGCGGCGAATCGCTGATCCGCAATCTCGCCCTTGGCCATCGCATCGCCGAATCGTTCGGCAGCGTGATGCGCGCGGGTTACACGCCCGATCCTTTCGGCCACGTGGCTCAGATGCCGCAGATCCTCGCCGGATTCGGCCTCGACAACGCGATCCTGTGGCGCGGCTTCGGGGGGCCGCGTTCGGAGTACACCTGGGAAGGTCTGGATGGAACGCGCACCCTGCTTCTGCACTTCCCGCGCGAGGGTTACTGCAACGGTTTCCGGCTCCCCCTGCTGCCGCCGTCGAGCCGGGCCCGTGAAGCTGCCGCCGTGGTGAATCGGGAGCGCGAACGTTCGAGCGCGGGCGCGGTTCTGCTCATGGCCGGCATCGACCACACTGAACCGCATCCCGAACTGCTGACTCTGGTGGGGGAGATCGGCGCCGGCTCCGGCATCGCGGCCGCTCTCTCGACTCTTCCCGCGTATGTCGATGGTGTGCGCGCGGCCATCGCGGCCCGGGGTGTGGAGCTCGAGGTGGTGCGCGGCGAACTGCGGGGGGGTGAGGAGTACTCGAACCTGCTGCCAGGCGTCCTGTCCGCGCGCACCTACCTGAAGAAGAGCAACGTGCGCGCCCAGGCCCTGCTCGAGAAGACGGTGGAACCGCTCGCCCTCTTCGCATGGATGGCGGGGGAGGCACATCCCGCTGGCGTGATCGCCTACGCGTGGAAGACCCTGATCGAGAACCACCCGCACGACAGTATCTGCGGCTGCAGCATCGACCTTGTCCACGACGAGAACGACACCCGCTTCGCCCGTGTGCTTCAGGTGGCGGACGGGCAGGCGAAGCGCTCGCTTCGCGCCCTGGCGCGACGCGTGGAGCCTGCCCCCCAGGGTTCGGTGCGTTTCCTGGTGGTGAACACCGACATCCATCCCTTCGAGGGCGGCGTCGAGGTCGTCCTCGATCTTCCCGTGGCGAGCGCCGAGCCGGGCCGGATGCTGGACTCGGACCTGTTCGACGCCCCTCTCGCCTTCTTCCCTCGCGGCGCCGTCATCGGCGCGATCGTCGACCCCGAAGGGCGGGCCATCCCGTTTCAGGAAGTACACCGGGAGACGCGGATCGAGCAGTGGACGAGCCGGGTCGACCTTCCCCTCGCCGTACACGTGGAACGGGTGCATCTCGTGGCCGCCGTCTCGCTGCCCGCCGTTGGCTACGCGGCATTCGACGCCGAGTTGGCCCTCGGGGCCACCGGTGCTGAGGTCGCGCCGCTGTCGGGCCGGACCATTGAGAACGACGTGCTGCGGGTCGAGGTTCATCACGACGGCTCGTTGAACCTCCTCGACAAGCGTTCGGGTTCGGTCCATCGACATGTTCTCGAGATCGAGGACACGGGCGATGTGGGAGACGAATACAACTTCTCGCCCCCTCGTGAGGACCGCCCGGTGCTCAGTCGGGATGCGGCGACGGCGGCGGTGGCGGTGCGTTCCAAGGGCCCGCTTCGAAACGCGCTCACCGTGAAGGCCACGCTCGAGGTGCCCAGGTCCGCCACACCGAATCGCGGCGGGCGCAGGGCGGAGACGGTTCCGCTCGAAATCACGCTGGACATCGAACTCACCCAAGGCTCGCCGGTTATCAATGGCCGCATCCGCGTCGACAATCCCGCCGCCGACCATCGCCTTCGCCTGCTCTTCCCCACGGGCGCGCGCAAGGTCGCGCATTCCCGCGCCGACACCGCGTTTGGTGTGGTCTCCCGACCCGCACAACGCCCCGTCCCGGAAACTCCGATGCCGGAGACGCCGGTGAACAGCGCGCCCCTGCAATCGTTCGTTGACGCGGGGGACGCGGAAGTGGGCATGACCGTCTTCAGCGAAGGCCTCATGGAGTACGAGGTCCTGGCCGCCCGGGGTCCGAACGATGTCGCCCGCATCGCCCTCACGGTGCTGCGATCGGTGGGTTGGCTGTCGCGTGAGGATCTGGCCACGCGTCACGGCAACGCCGGCCCCAGTCTCGAAACCCCGGGGGCACAGTGCCTGGGTGTTCACGAGTTCCGGTTCGCCTTCGCGCCACGCCTGGCGCCACCGACCGAAACCGAGCTGTGCGCCCTTGGCCGTCGGTTCCTCGCTCCGCCGAGCGTGATCGTCGGTACGAACGGACCGCAGCAGGGGGCGCCGTTGCCTCGGCGTCATTCGTTCATGGCCCTGGAGTGCGCTGCCGAACGAGCGTCGGTGATGAGCGCGCTCAAGAAGGCGGATGACCGCGACAGCGTGATCCTGCGCGTCTTCAATCCGTCGGACGCTCCGGCCCAGCTCACGGTTGGCCGCGACACAGGAATGACGGAAGTCTTCGTCACCAACCTTCGCGAACAACGCCAAGGCGCCGTGCCGATGACGAACGGCCGCGCCACCACGACGATCGGTCCGCAGAAAATCGTGACGCTGGAGATCGTCTGACCGCTTTCCCGATCGGGAAGACCGATGATCGGACGACGGTTCCGACGCCGTCATTTCCCGATCGGGAATAAAGCAGGCCCATTGGCTGTATCCAAGTGATATATTCCCGATCGGGAAGTTCACCGTGACCCAGAAACAGATAGGAGAGACAGTGCGGCTGACTCGCACGGCCCAGGGCCTGCGCCAGGACCAGCTCGCCGCCGCCGCGGGCGTGGGCGTGCGCTTCGTGGTGGACCTCGAACGGGGCAAGGCGACCATTCGCCTCGACAAGTTGCTGGCGGTCTTGAGCGCGCTCGGGTGTCGCCTGGAGATCGGCTCACCTGGATCGTCGGACCTCAAAGAGTGACGAAGTCTCTCGTCGTCTGGTGGGAGGGCGCCGTCGTGGGCACGCTGCGACTCGACCGCGAGGGGCGGATGCGATTCGCCTATGCGCAGGCCTGGCTCGATGACGCAAGGCGCCCCGCCATCTCCTTCTCGCTGCCCAAACGTCAGCGCCCCTTCAGCCTGCGCGAATGCAGGCCCTTCTTCACCGGAGTGCTCCCCGAGGAGTCTCAACGACGCGCGATCGCCGCCGCACTTGGCTTGTCCCGCAGCAATGACTTCGCTCTTCTCGATGCGCTGGGAGGGGACGTGGCCGGAGCCCTTTCCCTCTGGCCCGAAGGCACGACTCCGCCGGCGCCGGGGGCCGGGAACGAGCCCTTGCCGCTCACCGACAAGGAACTCGCGAAAGTCCTGAAGTCGCTCCCCGCGCGCCCCCTGCTCGCGGGTCGCGAAGGCGTTCGACTGTCGCTCGCGGGTGCGCAATCGAAGCTCCCCGTGGTGTTGCGAAACGGACGTGTGGCCCTGCCGGCGCCGGGCGAGCCGACGACGCACATCGTGAAACCGTCGACGTCCCGCGTCCCCGACATCGTCGAGAACGAAGGCTTTGTCATGATCCTGGCCTCGACCGTCGGTCTAAGGACGGCGGCGGTGGAAGGCCGCGTGGTCGACGGCGTGTCCTGCCTTCTCGTTACGCGCTATGACCGCGCCGTTGGGTCCGTCGGTCGAGTGGGGCGACTGCATCAGGAGGATTTCTGCCAGGCGCTCGGTCTTCCACCCGAACGAAAGTACGCGGCGGAGGGCGGACCCACGTTCAAGTCCAGCTTCGACCTCCTGCGTCGCGTGACTACTCGCCCCGCGGGCGCGGTGCTGAGCCTCCTCGACGCTGCCATATTCAACGTGATCGTCGGAAACGCCGATGCTCACGGCAAGAACTTCAGCCTTCTCTATCGGGATGGCGCGGTGGCGCTGGCCCCTCTCTACGATCTTCTCTGCACCGTTTCATACCCCGATCTCTCCCCAAGGCTCGCCATGAAGCTCGGAAATGCCGGGCGGCTCGAAGATCTGCACCCCGCAGATTGGAACGCTTTCACCAAGGACGCCGGCCTTGCCCTTCCATTCGTCCGGAAAAGAGTGGGCGAACTCGCGCGCGTGATTCGCGAGGCCGCCGGCCGCGCGGCGGCGCATCCGAACCTCGGAGGGCTGAACGCGAAGGCGATCAGGAGGTGTTCGTCCATCATCGCGGCGCGGGCGGAGAGGGCGGCGGGGACGGTCGGGTAGCGCGCGCTCCTTCGCTGCGACTCAGCCACCGGGGCCGCCCCTACTTGTGGTGCTTGGTTATCGCCAGGTCGTACGCGTAACCGCCGAGGACGCCGCCGATCAGGGGGCCTACGATCGGCACCCACCACCAGCCGTTACCGGCGGTGAAGACCTCGCCGCCCCAGCCGGCCACGAAGGTGAAGAGGCGCGGGCCGAGGTCGCGCGCGGGGTTGATCGCGTATCCGGCGTTGAAGCCGAAGGTCATGCCGATCAGCACCACCGCCGCGCCCACCAGGATCGGCTGAAGGCGAGAGTCGGCAGCGAAGTTCTTATGGTCGCCGATGGCGAGAACGAGCAACACAAGCAGCGCGGTGCCCACGATCTGATCGATCAGGCCGCCGGGCACGTTGCTCAGGAAATCCTGCGGATAGGTGGCAAAGATCCCTGCCGTGGCCTTGGCTCCTGTGACGAAACGCGTGCCCCCGTCGAAGCGGTCGAAGGCCTCGCGGTACGTGAGCCAGGTGATCGATGCGCCCGCGAAGGCTCCCGCGATCTGGGCCGCACAGTAGGGCGCCACCTTGCTCCATGCGAAGCCGCGGTGCACTGCGAGGGCCAGAGTCACTGCGGGGTTGAGATGCGCGCCGGATACCCCCGCCGAAACATAGATGGCCATGGTCACGGCCAGACCCCAGGCGAGGTTGATTGAGAGGTAGCTGCCGTTGGCGCCCGCTGAAAGCACCACCTGGGCCACCACACCGGAGCCGAAGACGATGAGGATGAACGTCCCCAGGAATTCCGCCAGCGCTTCGCGCGCAGTGCCTGTGAGCATGATGGGCTATTTCCTCGTGGGCTGAATGTCGAGCGTGACCGGCTTCCCGTCCAACACCAGCGCCTCATCTCCCGTCCAGGCGAAGACGTTCGGTCCGGGCTGATCGTGCGGGTCCATCAGGAAGAGATGATTGATCCGACGCAGGCGCGCCGGTCCCACCGGAGGTGGCGTGGCCTTCTCGCCCTTCTTCGGTGGACGGGTATGGGCGCGGACCTGCAGGCTCGACACATCGCCCGCGGTCACGCCCTCGGGCAGCGCCACCGCTCCGCGGAAACAGCCGTTCGGGAAGTTGTCGGGCGCGCGAGAGATCCGGAACTCGGAGACGCCGCCGGTGGAGTCGAAGTAACGGGTGCCGCCCCCGGGGGAAGAAACGCCCAGCGAGAGTGTGAAGGTGGCGATGGCTGCATCTTCTTTGGCCGCGCAGGCTTCGATCACCGCGTAACGGCGGGGATCGACGATCTTCTTCGAGCCGGGCGCGGGTGAGGGAACCACCCTTCCTTCGCGGCGCGCCTCCTGCGCCGTCACCGCGTAGGTCCAGGGGTTCTCGTCCATCACCTTTTCCCGCGAAACCCCGGTCAGGTCAAACGGGATAGGGGCGGGGGCATAACGCTGCGGGCTCTTGCCCTGGTCCGTCACCATGTTGTTGTCGGTCACCACATACAAGAGAGGATGCCGCCCTTCGCGCGCGCCACGGAACGGGATGATCTTGTGGTCTTTGCCCTGGTAGGTCTCTTCGAGGACCTGCCCTCTCTCATCGAACTCGATGCCATAGACGTACTCGATGTCGGTGAGGCGGCCCCAGGTGGCGAGCAGGCGATCGGCGGGCGTGCCGCCGTCCTCGTTGCTGAACACAACCGAGTAGCGCAGGCGGAAGCCGTCCGCAGTCTTCTCTCTCTCGTACCACATGAGGAGAGGCAGGTCGGTGAAACGCCCCAGCGTATTCGGGCGCGCGTACAGAATGGGGGCGAGGGCGATCGCGGCGTTCTCCGGATGCGCGACGGGCAGGGGAAGCAGGCTCACCTTTAAGACCTTCACCGGACCAGCCGACTTCGCCGAAGCCTTCGGGTCGAGGGCGACGGTCACGGTATGAACCCCCCGGGTGAGCGGTCCGAGCAGCACTCGATACTCCGCTTCAAGGCCGCGGGTCAGGAACAGATGTTGCGAGTAGTGCCCGTCCACTTCCAGGCGGAGCACGGCGGCCTCGCGCCCGGCCACACCCCAGTCGCAGCCAAGGCACCCCGCGGTGAGAGTCGCCACCACTTCGGCCTCCTGCGGAAGCTCGAATCGTTCGGTGTGGAGGGGCGGCGCTTTCGTCTCCGCGGCGTTCGCGGTCGAGACGAGGCTCACGCTCAGCACACCCGCGGCGAAGAAAAGCCTGATCATCTCGAAGTGGCCGGGAGTATAGAGTCGAGAGAAGTCGATGGAAGCGACCACATCATGAGAGTCTGTTTTGAAGGCGTGGGCAAACGCTTTGGCGCGCATCGTGCCTTGGGCGGAATCGATCTCGACATCGAACCCGGCGAGTGTCTGGTTCTGCTCGGCCCTTCCGGGTGCGGCAAGACCACGTTGCTGCGGCTGCTCGCCGGTCTCGAATCGCCGGATGCCGGCCGCATTCTCATCGGTGACCGCGACGTGTCCGAGGTCCGGGCCGCCGATCGCGACGTGGCCATGGTCTTTCAGAACTACGCGCTCTATCCGCATCTCTCGGTTTACGAGAACGTGGCCTTTCCTCTGCGCGCGCGCCGGGTGGCCAAAGACGAACTCGACCGACGGGTGCGCGCGGCCATCGCGCGGATGGAGCTTTCCGCCCTCGTCGATCGCAAGCCCAGCCAGCTCTCCGGCGGTCAGCAGCAGAGAGTGGCTCTCGCGCGTGCCCTGGTCCGCAATCCCGCGGTGTACCTGATGGACGAGCCGCTCTCGAATCTCGACGCTCAGCTCCGCTTGCAGACCCGCGCCGAACTGCGTCGGTTGCAACAGGAACTGCGGACGACGACGGTCTACGTCACCCACGATCAGAGCGAGGCCATGACCCTGGGTGATCGCATCGCGCTGTTGCGAGACGGCGCGCTCGAGCAGGTGGGCCCTCCGCTCGAGTTGTACCGCCGCCCGGCCACCCGGTTCGTGGCCGCTTTCCTCGGCAGCCCTCCCATCAACCTCTGGAAGGCATCGTCCACACCTGAAGGAGAACTGACGGCTGCGGGTGTGGTGTTCGCCCGAACCCCGGAGGCCGCGGGTACCGAGATCGGGGTGCGGCCCGAGGACGTGGCCATCTTCGAAGGCCCCGGGCCCGACCGGGTCGAGGGGCAGGTGCTCCTCACCGAGCCCATGGGCAACGAGACCATCGTCACCCTCACCGCCTTCGATCAGCGGGTGATGGCGCGGGCCGCTGCGGGCTTCGTTTCCCGGCCGGGGGCCTCGGTCTTCTTTACCGTGGCGCGGGATCAGGCGCTCTTTTTCGACGCCGCAACCGGCCGCCGCCGCGACTGAGCGTTCAAAGTCTGGAACGCTCCAACGGGCGTCACTTCTGGCCGAAGACCGGTTGACAGCCGGGAAGACCTGAGCGTATCTTGCCTCCAATTCTTCACTCGGCGGTCGCGCGGATGTCGCAGGTTTTCGCCATGATCGTCTTCGACCCACAACTTAGGAGAGACACGATGAAGCGAGTTCTACTGGCGNNGTCCTTGCGGTGCTGTGCATCGCGCCCGCCGCTCAGGCCCAGATCGACAGAGCCACTCTTTCGGGCACGGTGAAGGACAGCGCCGGGGGAGTGCTGCCAGGCGCCACGGTCACGGTCACCAACATCGCCACCAACGTGGCCTCGAAGGCCACCACCTCGAGCAGCGGCACCTACCTGGTGGTCAATCTCCAGTCCGGCCAGTACCTGGTCGAAGCCTCGGCCCAGGGCCTGCAAACCGCGGTGCAGTCGATCATCCTTGAGATCGGACAGCGCGGACGCGTGGACGTTGTCCTCAGCGTGGGCTCCATGACCGAGTCGGTTACGGTCGAGGGTGTGCGGCGCCTGCTCAACACCGAAGACGCCACACTGGGCTCCGTCATCGACCAGAACGCGGTGGCGAACCTGCCCCTCGCCATTCGCAATTGGGACGACCTGCTCGCCCTTGTGCCGGGCGTGCAGGGCGACCGTTTCACCGAACAGGGCGGCGGCACCTCGTTCGGCCGCACCGGCGGCGTCAACGTGCACGGCTCGCGTTCGCTGCAGAACAACTTCCTGCTGGACGGCGTCGACAACAACTCCGTCTCTACCAACGTCCAGGAGCTGACCTCGCAGGTGTCGCGTCCCTCGGTCGATTCCATCCAGGAATTCAAGGTGGTGACCAGCCCCTACTCGGCCGAATACGGCCGCTCTCCGGGCGCCGCGGTTTCCGTCTCCACAAAGTCGGGCACCAACGAGTTCCACGGCACCGTTTACGACTTCTATCGCAATGAAGGCATGGACGCGAACGACTTCTTCTCGAAACGCGCCGGCCAGCCGAAGCCCGCGAACGACCAGAACCAGTTCGGGGCCAACCTCGGCGGTCCGATCATCAAGGACAAGGCGTTCTTCTTCGTCGACTACGAGGGCACCCGCATCACCCGTGGGGTCACCCGCATCACCCGCGTGCCCACCGCGGACGAACGTGCCGGCCGCTTCACCTCGGCGGTGCGCGACCCCCTGACCGGCCAGCCTTTCCCCGGCAATGTGATCCCCGCGAACCGCATCGATCCCGTCGCGGCTGCGATCATGGCTCTCGTCCCTCTTCCAAACCAGCCCGGCGCCAACAACTTCTTCCGCCAGGCCGATCTGATCGACAACTCAGACCGGGTTTTGACCCGTCTCGACTACAAGGCGGGTCAAAACGACAGCCTCTTCGCCCGCTACATCTACTCAGACCGGACTCGTCAGATCCCGGGCGCCTTCGGCGGCGTGATCGACGGCACCGGCACCTCGGGCTTCGGCGATCAGAAGATTAAGACGAGCGCTCTCGTCATCGGCTGGACCCACATCCTGTCCCCGAGCATGGTCAACGAATTCCGGTTCTCCTGGTCGAAAGCCGATTCGGACGCTGTGCATCAGGCCTTTGGCATCGAGCCCCCGGCGGCCGCGAAGATCCCGGGCATGATCACCAACCCGGTCGTGGCCGGCGGCTTCCCCGGCATAACCGTCGACGGCTACTTCGGCGGCTCCGGCCTCGGACGCCTCGGCTCGCCCGACTTCCTGCCGAAGTTCCAGCACACCCAGCAGTTCGAGTTCATCGAGAGCCTCTCGTGGCTGCGTGGCAATCACGCGTTCAAGGGCGGGATCAACATCATCGCCCCCATGAAGAACGAGTACTACGACGCGCCCGCGGGCCGCGGAGCCATGCGCTTCCGTAACAGCTTTACCGGGAACTCAATGGGCGACTATCTGCTCGGGTACGTGGCCGACTTCCAGCTGTCGAACGTCTTCGTGGCCGACCAGCGTCACTGGGCTTCGATGTTCTACCTCCAGGACGACTGGAAGGTGAACTCGAAGTTGTCTCTGAACCTCGGCCTGCGCTACGACTTCATCACTCCCGCGCTCGAGGCCACCGACGCTCAGACCAACTTCAATCCCGCGGGCACGGGAAGCCTGGTGTTCGCCAAGGACGGCTCGCTCGAAGAGCGCGGACTGGTGAAGCCCGACCGTAACAACTTCGCGCCGCGTATCGGAGTGGTTTACACCCTCAACGAGAAGACGGTTCTCCGGGGTGGCTGGGGCATCTTCTACAATCTCTTTGATCGTATCGGCAGCGAGGACCAGCTCGCGCTAAACCTTCCCGGCCTGAGCAACTCCACCCAGACCCGCACTTCGGGCACGCCGGTGTTCTTCCTGCAGCAGGGTATCCCCGCGAGCTTTCTGGTCCAGCCGAGCCTCGACCCCGCGGCCGGTGACCTCCGAACCAACCGTCTTCGCGCGGTTTCGAACGACGCGCCCAAGACCACGGTCACCCAGGCAAGCCTCGGTTTCCAGCGCGAGCTGACCGAGGGGATCGTGCTCACCGTTGATGGCGTCTACACCAAGGGCTCGAACCTCGGCCGGCTGGTCAACCTCAACCAGCCCCTGCCGAACGCGGCGGGCAACAATGCTCTCGGCGCGCTGCCCTATCCGAACTTCGGCTTCATCGAGTGGCGCAGCCAGGACGGCGAGTCTGAGTACAAAGGCGTCGATGTTGGCATCGAGAAGCGTTTCTCGAAGGGCTACAGTTTCGGGGTTGCCTACACTCTTGCCGACTCGAAGGACAACACCTCTGAACATCTTTCCACCCAGGGTTCGGCCTCGTTCCCGCAGAACTCGCGGGATATCGATGCCTGGTACGGGCCGAGCGACTTCGACGTGCGTCATCGCCTGGCTCTGAACTTCGTGGTCGAGCTGCCCTTCGGCAAGGGCAAGAAGTACGCGAACGAAGGCGTGGGGGCGAAGGTTCTCGGCGGCTGGACCCTTTCCGGCATCTACACTGCGCGCAGCGGCCGGCCCTTTACCGTCAACCAGAGCGGCAACAACGTCGGCACCAGCATGACCGGCTTGCCCAATCAGGTGGGCGACGCCAAGGGCGCCGAGACCGTGGATCAGTGGTTCAACCCGGCGGCCTTCCAGGCCGTGCCTTCGGGCACTTTCGGGAACGTCAAGCGAAACTCGCTGCGCGGACCGAACTACAAGAGCCTCGACTTCACTCTGCAGCGGCGTTTTGAGCTCACCAAGCGCGTGGCCGCGGGCCTGCGCTGGGATGTCTTCAACGCTCTCGACCGGGTGAACTTCGGTCTGCCCTCTCGCAATGTCTCGAGCGCGGCCACCATGGGCGTGATCAGCTCGCTCGGCGGCGATCCGCGGCTGATGCAGGTGTCGGTCCGCCTCACCTTCTAAGTCGATGGACGGCGCGTCGTCTCCTCGCGGGGCGGCGCGCCGACGGACCATTCCCGGCTGTCGTTCCCCCGCCGGGCCGGAGGGACTAGGCTCGTTTCCATGAAGAAGCTCGCTTTCGTTCTCAGTTGGGCGCTCGCGGCATCGGGTCAGGCCCAGGCCCCGTCGCCGGTCAGCCCCGCGGCCGCCGTCACCTCGCCAAAGCCCCGGCTGGTGGTGGTGATCGCGGTCGATCAAATGCGTTTCGACTACCTCGAGCGTTTCCAGCCTCTCTTCAAAGGCGGCTTGAAGACGCTGCTCGAGCGCGGCGCCTCCTTCACCAACGCACGCTACCGTCACGCGAATTGCGAGACCGGCCCCGGCCACTCGGTCATCCTCTCCGGCCGGAACGCCTGGCACTCCGGCATCATCGCGAACGGCTGGTTCGATGCGGCGCTCGGGCGCGCGGTGAACGTGGTCGACGATGTCGTGACACAGCCTCTCGGCGGCGCCGGTCGGGGCGCTTCACCCGCGCACTTCGTGGGCTTCACCCTCGGCGACATGCTCAAGAAGGTCTCGCCCGAGGCGAAGGTGGTGGGGGTGGCCCTCAAGGATCGCGCCGCCGTTCTCATGGCGGGCACGCGAGCCGATGCGGCCTACTGGTACGAAGCGGGGGAAGGGCGGTTCATCACCAGCAGCTACTACATGAAGGCGCCCCCGCCGTGGCTCGATGCCTTGAACGCGCGGGATCTGCCCTCGGTTTACGCGGCGAAGGGTTGGACGAAGCTCCTGACCGAAGAGAGTGTCTACACCCAGTTCGCGGGCGAGGACGCGGTGGCGACCGAGGGTGACCTCAAGAACATCACCTTTCCACATGGCCCGGTCGGGGCCCCCGGCTCTCCGGCATTCCATGACGGATTCCGGTTCACTCCCTTCGCCGACAGCCTCACCCTGGACATGGCCCTTTCCGCCATGACCGAACATGGCCTGGGCGTCGATGAAACCCCCGACGTCCTCGCCGTGGGCTTTTCCGCCACCGACTACATCGGCCACGCCTACGGACCCGAGTCGCACGAGATCATGGATCAGCTGTTGCGTCTCGACCTGGTCATCGCCCGCTTGATCGACGCGGTGGAGGCCCGGGTTGGGCGGGATCGCGCCGTCTTCGTTCTCTCCGCCGATCACGGCGTCATGCCTCTCGTCGAGTCGCTGCAGAAGCGAGGGATCGCGGCGAAGCGGGTAATCCCCGCCGAACTCCGCGCGGCCGTGACCGCTGCCCTCACCGGACGTTTCCCCGGCAAACAGGATCTCGTGGCCAACGCCGCGGCCTCGGACCTCTACCTGAATCTCGACGCCATCGCGCGCCACGGCCTGCGCCGGGCCGACGTAGAGAAGACGATCGGTGACGCGCTTCTGGCCACCGGCGTGGTGGCGAAGATCTATACCGCCTCATCGTTCGCGGGCGAAGCGCCCTCCGAGGCGGAGGATCCCTATTTCGACGCGGTGCGCCGTTCGTATTTCGGCCCGCGCAGCCCCCACGTGATCGCCCGTCTGAAGGAGTACATGTATCTGACCAGCAGTCGCGGCGGCACCGGCCACGGGTCGCCCTATGACTATGACTCCCATGTGCCTCTGGTGTTCATGGGCGGAGGGATCCGGCCCGGGACCTATGCAGGCGACACCGGTCCCGAGGACATCGCCCCCACCCTGGGCGCCCTTCTAGGCCTCGACTATCCGCTCCAGGACGCCCGCCGTCTTCTCACCGAGATGCTCCATCGGTAACCCCACGAGGTTCACCATGACCCTGCCCAGTCGCATGCGCCTCACTATTCTCCGCGGGGCGGAGTTCTGGAACGACTCCTGCTCGCTCACTGAACTCAAGGACGCGGTGGATCATGGCGCCACCGGGGCCACCTCGAATCCGGTCATCGTGTACGGCGTGGTGAAGGCGGATCCCAAGACCTGGAACCCCGTGCTCGACGCCATCATCAGAGCGAACGAGACCGCGAGCGAGGACGAGATCGCCTGGCTGCTGATCGAGGAAATCGGCCGCCAGGCCGCCGGCATTCTCGAGCCGGTGCATCAGAAGACCCACGGCCTCAAAGGGTATCTCTCGATGCAGGTCTCGCCGAAGTTTCACAACCACCCAGGCCGCATGATCGAACACGGCACGGCCCTGGCCGCCCTCGCCCCCAACATCGCGATCAAGGTGCCGTCCACCGCGGCGGGCGTTCAAGCCGCCGAGGAACTGGTGGCGAAAGGCATCAACGTGAACGCCACCGTCAGCTTCACCGTCTCGCAGGCGGTCACGGTGGGGGAAGCGTTCGAGCGTGGCCTCGACCGGGCCCGGGCGAGCGGCGCCGACATGACCCGGCTCCATCCCTACATGACTCTGATGGTGGGCCGTCTCGATGATCTGCTCCAGCGGGTGATGGCCCGCGACCAGATCGCAGTGGATCCTGGGTACCTGGCCTGGGCCGGCATCGCGGTGTTCAAGCGCGCGCACTGGATCTTCAAACAGCGCGGTTTCCGTTCGAGTCTGCTCGCCGCCGCCTATCGGCACCATCTGCACTGGTCCCAGCTCATCGGTCCGGGCGTGATCCTCACCATGCCCTATCCGTGGTGGAAGCAGTTCGAGGCCTCCGATATCGAGGTTGAGGAGACGCTTAATCGGCCGGTGCATCCGGAGATCCTCTCGACTCTTCAGCGGAAGTTCCCGGACTTCCGCCTGGCTTACGATGAAGGCGCGATCGTGCCTTCGGGTTTCGCCGCGTTCGGAGCGAGCGTCCACACCCTCAACCAGTTCCTCGGAGGTTTTCAGGACCTGCTCGGGCTGGTGCGCGACCGCATGCTCGCCCCCCGTTAGGCAGGCGCTCCTCCCCGGCGGAAGAAGGCCCACGCGCTCGGCACCATTAGAGTAAACCCGATGACGTCCTCCGAATCGCCGCGCGACACCGCACTCCATCATGCCCAGGCCCTGCGGCTGCCCTTCGTCACCATCGATCACGATGCCCAGGATCCGACGCTATGGGATGGGCTGAACCTCGAGACCCTGCTCCGCTTCTCCTGCGTGCCCAGCGGTCGAGCGGGGGCGCGGCTGATCCTGGCCTTCGCTCCGCCCCTCTCCCTCGAACGGATCTCCGAGGCGGAGTTCGCTCTGGGCCGTCCCATCGACGCGGTGGTCGCCACCGCCCAGGACATCTCTGAGGGTCTACGGCGCAAGCGGGGCGGGGAGACTCTGCTTGATCGGGCGCGTGAGCATCTGGGCGCGGGCTTCGAACTTCTGCCCGACGACGAAGGGAAGGTCGTCGACCTCGAAACCCTGGCGTCCGAGAGCCCGATCGTGCGTCTCGTCGATTCGCTTCTGCTCGGCGCCATCGAGCGACGGGCCTCCGACATCCACATCGAATCGAAGGACCGCTCGGTGCTGGCCAAGTACCGCATCGACGGCGCCCTCTACGAGGCCACGGCGCCCGTCGAGAAGCGCCACGCCGAGACCATCGTCTCGCGCATCAAGGTGATGGCTGAGCTCGACATCGCGGAACGGCGCATTCCCCAGGATGGCCGGTTCCGTCTGCGGGTGTCCGGACGCACCATCGATTTCCGGGTCTCGGTGATGCCCTCGATCCATGGCGAGGATGTGGTGATCCGCATTCTCGACCGCGAGTCGTTGTCGAAGGAGTTCCAGGAGCTGAGACTTCAGGCCCTTGGCTTTGATGAGGCCCAGCTCGCCACCGTGCGCAAGTACGTGGCCGAGCCCTACGGGATGATCCTGGTCACCGGGCCCACGGGCAGCGGCAAGACCACCACCCTCTACGCCGCGCTCAACGAGATCGCGAGCACCGAGGAGAAGATCATCACCATCGAGGATCCGGTGGAGTATCAGATCGCCGCCATCACCCAGGTGCCCGTGAACGAGAAGAAGGGCCTCACCTTCGCGCGTGGCCTGCGCTCGATCCTGCGCCACGACCCCGACAAGATCATGGTCGGCGAAGTGCGCGATCCGGAGACCGCGCAGATCGCGGTGCAGGCGGCCCTCACCGGGCATCTTGTCTTCACCACGGTGCACGCGAACAATGTATTCGATGTGATCGGCCGCTTCCTGCACATGGGCGTCGATCCCTACAACTTTGTCTCCGCCCTCACCCTGGTCCTGGCCCAGCGCCTGGTGCGCGTGCTTTGCCGCAACTGTCGGCAGGAGGTGGCGATCACCGACGCGGAGTGGCGGGCTTCGGGCATCGACCCGCGGCGTTTCGCCTCTCACCCCGTTTACGACCGGGGCTCGTGCGAGGCCTGCGCCATGAGCGGCTTCCTCGGGCGCCGCGCCGTGGGGGAGCTGCTCGAGCTGCACGACGACATCCGCCAGCTCATCCTCGAGCGCAAGCCGGTGGGAGAGATCAAGAAGAAGGCGCGCGAGTTCGGCATGCGCACCCTGCGCGAGGGCGCCATCGACAAGGTTTTCGACGGCGCCACCAGCCTGCGCGAGATCAACAAGGTCACCTTCGTCGAGTAGGAGAGCCCCTTCATGGCCCAAGGTCTTCCCCCAAACCCCGACGACGCTCAACTCCGCGCCCTGCTGCAGAGGGTGCGACGCATCGCCGTGGTCGGTCTTTCGCCCAAGGCCAACCGTGATTCGCACCGGGTGTCGGCCTACATGCAGCGCAAGGGCTACGAGATCGTGCCGGTGTATCCGCGGGAAGAAACCATCCTCGGCGCCAGGGTCTACCGGTCCGTGGCCGAAATCGAGGCTCCGGTCGACCTGATCAATGTTTTCCGGCGCTCCGAGGAGTTACCCCAAGTTGCGGCGGACATCCTGGCCAGCCCACTGTCGAACGCGCCCGCGGTGTGGTTCCAGCTCGACTGCGTGCACGAGGGGGCGATCGCGGACCTGGTGAACGCCGGCCGAACCGTGATCTACGACCGTTGCCTGATGGTCGAACACGCGCGGCTGATGTAGGGGCGCCTACGGCTTCGCGGTGGGCGAGGCGGCGGGTGTCGCGGTTGGGGCGACGGCGGGCGCGGTTGTGGTGGGTGCAGCGGCCGCGGGCGCCTCAGGCGTTGTCGTCGACGGCGTGGTGGCTTCGGGCGACGCCACGGGGGTAACCGGCATGCCGAGAAGGTTGGTCGGTCCGGCGGCCGGGGTGGGCGAGGCCACGGCGGGGATGGTGTCGAGGACCGAGGATTCCTTCTGCTTCAACACAGTGAGCGAGATGCTCGTGATCATGAAGATGGCGGCGAGGCCGGTGGTGACCCGGGAAAGCAGGGTGGCCGAGCCGCGAGGCCCGAAGGCGGCCTGGGTGCCGCCGCCGCCGAAGGCGCTGGCCAGATCCTGGCCTTTGCCCTGCTGAAGCAGGACCACCGCGATCAGGAAGAAGCACGCAATCAGGTGCAGGATCAGAACAAGGTAGTAGAGAACGGTCATCGCTTTGTTGCCTTTAGCCTCGGTGCAGTCGGTCGAAACAGCCTCGGATCCGTGCGGGGGAGCGTGGAGCGTCCCCGGGTGCCGGCCGAAAGAGGGGAAGTATATCGGAAAGGGGGCGAACCGTGAGGTTGCCCCGGGCAACCACCCTTCGACCGGCGTCGTTGGTCGGAGCTCAGGGCAGGCGAGGGTTGCCCCTACCCGCGGGACGCGGTAACGATGCTCACAAACGAGGGAGCTTCGAGGCACGCTCCGCCCACGAGAGCTCCGTCCACGTCGGGTTCGGCGATCAGGGAGCCCGCGTTGTCGGGCTTGACGCTGCCCCCGTAGAGGATCCGGATGACCCGCGCCACCGCGTCCCCGTGGGAGCGGGCCACCAGTTTCCGGATGAAGGTGTGAACCTCCTGCGCCTGTTCTGGCGAGGCGGTTTTCCCGGTGCCGATGGCCCAGAAGGGCTCGTAGGCCACCACCGCTCGGGTGGCCTCTTCGGGGGTGACGTGCCGAAGGGCGTGTTCGGTCTGCCGCTCGACCACGTCGAAGGTCCGTGAGGTCTCGCGTTCCTGCAAGGTCTCACCGACGCAGACGATGGGGATGAGCACATGGTCAAGGGCGGCCCGTGCCTTCTTCATGATCATCTGGTCTGTTTCGCCGAAGATGTGGCGCCGTTCCGAGTGGCCGAGGATCACATGGGTGCACCCGACGTCTTTGAGCATTGCCGGCGAGATCTCTCCGGTGAAGGCTCCCTTGGCTGCCTCGTGCATGGTTTGGGCGGCAAGGCCCACCGAGGATCCCTTGAGAACCTCGCCCACCGCGGCCAAAGCGGTGAAGGGCGGGGCTATGGCCACGTCGATGTCGGCGAAGTCACGCACCCCGTCTCGCACTGCGGTGGCGAGTGCCCGGGCCTCGGCCAGGGTCTTGTGCATCTTCCAGTTGCCGACGACAAGGGGGCGGGGCATTCTCAGACTCTAGGAGCTTGTGTGGCCGAGGGCAAGAGCCCGAAGCATGCGGTGCGACAGGGCAGGCACAAGGCCTGCCCCTGCTAGTGGCCGACCGGAGTCGGGTTTGCGTCGTCGTCCAGACATTCCACGCCCGGCAGAGTGTCGCCGCCGAGGAACTCGAGCGACGCTCCGCCCCCGGTGGAAACGTGGGTGATCCGGTCCATCAGACCCGATTCGGAGATGGCGGCCACCGAGTCGCCGCCGCCCACGATGGTGGTGGCATGCGAGTCGGCCAGGGCCTGAGCGATCGCGAACGTCCCGGCGGCGAAAGGCTTCATCTCGAAGACGCCCATGGGTCCGTTCCAGAGCACGAGCTTGGCCTTGCGGATCTCCTTGCCGAAGATCTCCACGGTTTGTGGGCCGATGTCGAGGCCCATCCATCCCTCGGGAATTTCCGTCACCGGCAGGATCTTCGTTTCAGCGTCGGCCTTGAAAGCACTCGCCCCCACGTGATCGAAGGGCAGCAGGATTTTGCCCATGCCCGCGTCGAGCAGCTTGGCCGCGAGAGGCACCTTGTCCTCCTCGACCAGGCTCTTGCCGATGTCGTAACCCATGGCTTTGAAGAAGGTGTAGGCCATGCCCCCGCCGATGAGCAGGGAATCGACCTTGGGCAAAAGGTTCTCGATCACCGTGATCTTGTCGGACACCTTGGCCCCACCCATGATGGCGACGTAAGGGTGCGGGGGAGACGCGAGAGCCATGCCGAGGTAGCGGATCTCCTTGTCCATCAGGAGACCGGCCACCCGCTGCTTCACGAAGGCCGCGACGCCCGCGGTTGAAGCATGGGCGCGGTGGGCGGTGCCGAACGCGTCATTCACGAAGACCGTGGCCCCGCTGTCTTCGATGAGAGCCTGAGCGAAGGCTGAATCGTTCGCTTCTTCCTCAGGATGGAAGCGCACGTTTTCGAGCAGGAGGACGGCCCCGGGCTTCATGGCCGCTGCGCGTTTGCTGACGTCGTCGCCGATGCTGTCGGTGGCGAGATCAACGTCGCATCCCATCAACTCGGCCAGGCGCTCCGCGATGGGGGCGAGGGAAAGGGCCGGCGTCGGCCCCTTCTTGGGACGACCGAGGTGCGAGGCGATGACGAGTTCCGCGCCCGCGTCGTGGAGGAACTTGAGAGTGGGCAGCGCGGCCCGGATTCTTGTGTCCTCGGTGATGGTGGCGCCCTCCATGGGCACGTTGAAGTCGACGCGCACGAACACGCGCATTCCGGAAAGCGCCTGGAGGGCCTGGATCGTCTGCTTGGCTGCCACGGTTTCTCCCCTTTTCTAGGGACGTCAGGATCCGAGGGGGTGACCCCCTCGGCGAACGAACCTCAGGCCCGGTCCTTGCTCGCCATGTAGTGGATGAGGTCGCACATGCGGCTCGAGAAACCCCATTCGTTGTCGTACCACGCGAAGACTTTGGCCATGTTGCCCTGGAGTACGCGGGTGAGGGGAGCGTCGAGGATCGATGAGGCGGGATTGCCGCGGAAGTCGATGGAGACGAGTTCTTCCGTGCTGACCTCGAGAACGCCCTTGAGCGGTCCGGCCGCGGCCTTCTTCATCGCCTCGTTGATGGCTTCGGGCGTGGTTTCGCCCTTCAACTCGACCACGAGGTCGACCACGGAGACGTTCGGCGTAGGCACACGCATGGCCACACCGTCGAGCCGTCCCTTCATCTCGGGGATGACGAGGTAGATGGCCTTGGCCGCGCCCGTGGAGGTGGGGATCATCGACAAGGCGGCGGCGCGGGCCCGACGCAGGTCCTTGTGGGGCAGGTCGAGGATCTTCTGGTCGTTGGTATAGGAGTGGATGGTGGTCATCTGACCCCTCACGATCCCGAACGAATCGTGCAGGACCTTGACGATGGGGGCCAGGCAGTTCGTGGTGCAGGAGGCGTTCGAAACGATGTGGTGGCGCGTGGGGTCGTACTTGTCCTGGTTGACGCCCATGACCACGGTCAGATCCTCGTTCTTGGCCGGAGCCGAGATGATGACCTTCTTCGCCCCCGCGGCCAGATGAACCTTCGCCTTCTCCGCGTCGGTGAAGAGACCGGTTGATTCGATGGCGTATTCGACGCCGAGATCCTTCCAGGGCAGAGCTGATGGGTCCTTGGTGGAGAGGACCTTCACCTTGCGGCCGGCCACCAGGATGGTGTCGCCTTCGACCCGCACCTCCTGGGCCAGGTTGCCCAGGATCGAGTCGTACTTCAAAAGGTGCCCCAGGGTCTTGGCGTCGGCGAGGTCGTTGACCGCGACGATGTCGAGTTCCTTGTCGTCAAGTGCGGCGCGGAGGATGTTGCGACCGATGCGGCCGAAGCCGTTGATGCCTACTCGTACCGCCATGGAACTCTCTCCTTCACAAGGTTGAGTGAAAATTGTAATTGAGAATGGACCTCGCCCTCGCCCGGGACCGCTTCAGGAGAGCTTGAGGCCATCTTCAGGTCCGTCAGTTCTAGACCTCTTAGGCACCCCTGTCCTTAAGCTGGCCTTCAGATTCGGCGCTCCTCGTCGGGCACACCGCTTGCTGCGCACACGCAACAGTTCGGTCCCCATCATCAGGAGGCGTCACATTGTGAAGGTCTTAAGCATCACCTTGCTTTCTCTCGCAGCACTCAGTGCCGTCCGCCCGGCTGACGCCGGTCCAAGACACGAGGTATTCACCGAGCCCGCAGCCCAAGCTCCGATCTCACTCCGCACGAACACACAGAGAAGCACAGAAGGCGCCGTGGTTGGTACGGTCGCTTCGGAGAACGGCCTCCCGATCGCCGGGGCCTGGGTTTCCGCCGTGGGCTCGGCTGAGTCGACGCTCACCGGCGCTGATGGCAAGTTCCGGTTAGAGCGCCTGCCCGCGGGCGACACCGCCATCGTGGCTTCCGCCCCGGGGTTCGAGTCCATGGTCCAGCGCGTCGTCATCAGCTTGAGCCGTCCCGCTGTCGTTGACTTTCGGCTCGCGGTCCAGCGCCGGTCCGAGACAGTTGAGGTGTCCGGCGAGATCCCGCTCCTTACGACCGGCAAGGATCTGAGTGTGGTACGACTCGCCCCTGGACAGATCGCGACGCTGCCCAGCCTGGGCGAGCGCGACATCTTCCGTACGCTGCAGCTTCTCCCAGGCGTGAGCGGCAGCAACGAAACGTCATCCGGCCTCTATGTTCGGGGCGGAACTCCCTCCCAGACCCTTGTCGCATACGACGGCTTCACCGTGTACCACGTCGATCACCTGTTTGGGTACTACAGCGCATTCAACATGGACGCGGTGGAGGACGTTGAGCTGCGAAAAGGCGCCTACGAAGCCCGGTATGGCGGCCGGCTGTCGGCGGTGATGGAACTGCGTGGCCGCTCCGGACCGACCGACCGCTGGTCGGGCAGTGTGACGGCAAGCATGTTGAGCGCGAGCGGTTCGATGTCCATGCCGATCTCGGGCCGCGGTTCGCTCCTGCTCGCCGGCCGGCGCTCCTTTCAGAGTCCGCTCTACAACGATATCCTCGACCTGTTCGGCACGAATGGCAGTGGCGTGGCGAACGGCGGTGGCTTCGGGGGCGGCGCACGCCCACGAGGTGGTCCAGGCGGCGGCTTCGGCGCCGACACGACGCCGAGGTCGCACTTCTACGACCTGAACGCCCGCCTGTCGATGCCCTTCGGCCAGCGAGACCGGCTCGAAGTCAGCACGTACGGAGGGCGCGACGACCTCGACAACTCCGTCGCGTTCACCATCCCCGAGTTCAGTGGCACCTTCCCGGGAGGCGGCACGGCCCCACCCTTCCGGATCTCGGGCTCGATCGACACATCAGATGTTTCGAACTGGACGAATCGCGGTGCCAGCCTCACGTGGACAAGAATCTGGAGCGACCGGCAGCAGACGAAGTTCATCGCCGCCGGTTCGCGTTACGAGAAGCTGACCGATCGCCAGTCGAGCGGACAGATCACGATCACCGGAAACACGAGCGGCCTCCCGACTCCCAGCGCCGGCGGTCTCAGCAACGCGCAGTATGAGAGCAACCGGCTTGACGATGTCACACTGCGCGTCGAGCACACTGCGGCGATCCGCCAGTCGCACCGTATCGTGGTCGGCGGCAGTTACACCAGCAACGATGTCGCCTACCGGTTCGACACTCAACTGCCCGGCGCCGGAGTCGATCTTCCAAACGGAGGCTTCCGCCCGACGGACCTCGACCAGCTGCTGAACCGTTCGGACTCGGGCGCTCTCTTGAGCGTGTATGCGCAGGACGCGGCGCACTTCGGTCGACTCACCGTGACCCCCGGTCTACGCGTCTCACGCTTCGACCGGACGGCCGAGACTTACGTAGAGCCACGCGCCTCCCTCGGAATCCAACTCAGCGACGCTCTTCGCCTGAAGGGAGGCTGGGGCAAGTACACCCAGGTGGTAAACCGCATTGAGCGGGAGGACTTCTCGAACGGCAACCGCGAGTTCTGGACGCTCTCCGATGGGACGACGGTAAAGGCGGCGCGCGCAACGCACTATGTCGGTGGCCTCACGTATGAGAAGCAGGCGCTGCTTATCGACGCAGAAGTCTTCTACAAGTCGCTCGACCACCTGACGACGTACGCGCCGCGGCTACGCCCAGGCGACGGCACCGGCGCAGCGGGACAGGCTTTCTACGGCGGCAGCGGTACGGTGCGCGGCCTCGAGCTGCTCGTCCAAAGAAAGGCGGGACGCCACTCCGGCTGGATCAGCTACACGTTGAGCAGGTCAGATGAGACGTTTCCAACCCTGGAGACGGACAGCTACCCCTCATCGCAGGACCAGCGGCACGAGTTGAAGCTGGTCGACACCGCGAGGTTTGGCGGATGGACGGCGTCGGGCACGTGGATCCTCGCGACGGGTAAGCCGTATACGTCCGCGACGGGTGTCTCGACGACAACGATCGGCGACGGGACGCGAACCATCGGTTTCCCCGACTTCGGTCCAAAGAACGGCGCTCGATTGCCCGCCTACCATCGTCTCGACTTGGCTATCAACCGCGACTGGCGGCTCGGGTCGGCGCGCGGAACCGTGGGAATGACCGTGTTCAACGTCTACGACCGCCAGAACGTCTGGTACAAGCAGTTCCAGGGTTTCAGCAACGAGCTCGTGGAGACTGACGTTCACCTGATGGGCCGCGCCTTCAACGTTTCCGTGGGCCTGCGGTTCTGACCTCCCGCGGACGAGCCGCGCCTCGTTTCCGAGGAGGGACGACTACCTCTCGGAGCCTCATCAATTCCTCATGGAAACCGAAGGGCTTGCTCAAGACTTTCCGGCTGGGACGTCGCACAATCGTGAGGTATGCGGCCCCTCCTGAAAACAGTTCTCAAAGCGTTGACCCTGATGGTCGGGCTCGGAACGATCACGTTGGTGCTCCTGTCCGGGGCACTGTGGCTGGAGCGTAACTCGTCGATCGAGCTACCGCGCCCAACCGGCGCGTTCGCAGTAGGACGCTCGATCCAGCACTGGGTAGACGATGCGACGTTGGATCCGCTGGCGCCGGTCCTTGGGACCAAGCGCGAACTTTTGGTCTGGATTTGGTACCCGTCGCCGCCCGGGCAGTTGATCGTGGCGGATGACTATGTGCCCACGTCGATGCGAACGGCGGCCGGACCCGCCACCGGGCCGTTTCGCTTTGTGACGCGCGATCTGTCGAGGGTTAAGGGACACAGTGCGCATGACTCCGCTCTGGCGTCCACGCCCGCACCCTATCCCGTGGTGATTATGAGAGCGGGAGCTTCCGCAGGAGTGGTGGGTTATTCGACCCTCGCCGAAGATCTGGCCAGTCACGGCTACATCGTCGTGGGCTTTGACGCGCCCTACCGCACCGGCTTCGTCAGCTTCCCGGACGGACGGTCGATGAGAAGAACCCCGGCAAACAACCCGGAGATCTGCGCCGAGAAGGAACAGGCCCAACAGGCTGCTTGCATGAACACACTACTCACTGCCTGGACCGCCGATGTCGGTTTCGTACTCGATCGGCTGGAGCGACTCAACACCTCTGAGGTTTCCTCGAAGTTCACGGGACGACTCGACATGACGCGGATAGGAGTTTTTGGTCACTCCTTTGGAGGAGCCACGGCGGCCCAGTTTTGCCACAACGATTCGAGGTGCAAGGCGGGGATCGATATCGATGGTCAGCCATTCGGAAGCGTCGTTTCGGAAGGCCTTCGGCAGCCCTTCATGTTTCTTCTGAGCGACCACGGGAATTCGCGGGATCCGGTCAGCCAGACGATCAAATCCAACATCCAATCGATTTACGATCGTCTGCCCGCGGACGGCAGACAGCGCATCGCGATTCGTGGCGCGAATCACTTCACGTTCAGCGACGACGGCGCCCTCCTGAAGAGCCGCGTGGTGAGGGGCGCCCTCCGTCTATTTGGCGGTCTCCGCATGGACGGAGATCGCCAGCTAGCCGTCACCGCTTACTGCATCCACAGCTTCTTCGACGCGTACCTCAAGCGGGCCAGCCCTTCGAGGCTCCAGATCTCGTCTCCGCTCTACCCCGAGATTCAAGTTCTCGAGTGAAGCGCGGCCCCGGTTTGATGGTCGGGTGGACCGGGGTCAGGTTCGAAAGAGAGACAACCATGAACGTCACGCCGCTGAAACAGAAGAGCGCCATTGTCCCAATCGCTATGTCGCTCGCCGCGCTGGCCCTCGTGCTTGGCCACGCGGCCACGTACGGCGTCGTCCATGAGGCTGACGAGGGGACGCCTGCGCATGTTTTTCAGTTGCTCATGGCTGGGCAGGCGCCGATCGTCGCGTTCTTCGCGATCAAGTGGCTGCCTCGGGCTCCGAGAGAGACGGTGGGAATCCTCGCCCTGCAGGCAGGCGCGGCCTTGACAGCGTTCGTCGCCGTCTTCTTTCTCACCTGATGCTCCAGCAACCGGTACAAGGAGCCAAATGAAAAGCCCGACCATTCGGCGTTTCTCGAGCCCAACGTCCGGCCCCTGTGGCTCTCCTAAAGCCGGCGGGCGGGTCGCCGGGTGAGTCCGTACACCAGCCCCGCGCCGAAGAACAGGCCTTCGTAGGCGGAGAGGGCGATGCGAGACTGCCCGAAGCCCGGTTCCCCCATCCAGGAACCAAGCCTGGTGAGCGATAGTTCGGAACCGCGGAACACCGCGGCGATCGCATCCACGCTCGTGGCTGTGAAACTGGCTCCTAAAGCGCTCCCGAGACCAGCACCCATCGCCGCGAAGAGGGCGGCCGTCCCGACGACGCGCAACCTGCTCCGCGCCCGAGGGGCGGCGAGCGCGAGATCGCGAGTGGAGAGGCCGTAACCAAAGCCGACGAAGGCCCCGATCCACAAGCCTTCGTAGGCGCCACCTATGGCTTGCGGCGCTGGGCCGAATAGCGCGGTGATTGTTTCGGCAAAGGCCAGATGGGCGAGTCCGCCGATCAGGGCGCCGGAGATCCCGCCGGCCACGGCGAGAAGGACGGCCCGCGAATTTCGAATGAACGACTCCGCGAAGCTCAGACCGAAACCGACCCCGAGGCCTCCGAGGCCTCCAATGGCGAGGCCCAGGAGCGCCAGGGCGATGACGGCACGTAGCGGGTTCATGGGCGCCGATGAAGCCACGAGCAAAAGGCCGCCCAGAGCTCCGGCCATGGCTCCGGCGAAGGCGCTGCCGAGGCTTGCGGACGCATAGCGGCCGAGGGCGATTCGGAACGCGGTCGTGATCTCGGTGACGAGCGGTATTTCGCGGACCGCGGCATCGTCAGGAATCACGTCCGGCCGAGCCGGTCCAGGCGCAATCGCCGTCACGGGCGGCTGGGCGGCCGCCGTCGACTGAACCCGGGAGGCGCTCTTGGGGTCGTTCAAGCCTCCGATCCATTGGTATCCGAACTTGGCGACCGTGCGGATGAATCGCGGATTCCGCGCGTCATCTCCAAGAGACCGCCTGATGAAGCGGATGCCCTGGGCGATGGCGCCCTCCGTCACGATTTCGTCTTTCCAGATCTGGTCATACAGGTCGTCTTTGGTGACCACCTGGTCACGCCTCGCGATCAGCAGAACGAGAAGATCGAAGTAGCGAGGGGGCAGGTCCACCCGGCGTTCGCCGTCGAAGAGCGAACGCGTGATCTCGGTGAGCAGAAAGGATCCGAAGGCGAAGGTTTGACGGCCTTCGATCAAGGCGCCTCCACCTCGGAGGCGCGATTCAGCAGTGTTCACTTCGAGAGAATAGACGCACGCGAAGCTGGACGTGCAGACCCATTTCTTCCGCCGGACCAACACGAACGCCCTCGGCCAGCCTCGAAGCTGGACAGACCATCTCCTCTGGCACCACGCCAGCCGCACCGTCGACCTGCTGATCCTCAAGGCCCTCACCGCCGGAGCCCTGCACGGCCTCGGCGTTTCGCGCCGTGTCGACCAGATCACGCACGGCGCCTTCTCGGTGCAGCCGGGCTCCCTCTTTCCGGCCCTGCACCGCCTCGAAGAGGCGGGATGGCTCGCCGGCGCTTGGAATCGGCGCCAAGACCGCGATCCTCTCGCTGATGGACGCGGTCACCCTTAGGTCGCTAAAAGTGAGCCATCCAGAGCAGCTTGTCGCCCTGACCAACGACGCGGCGAATACCAGCACCGGCACGTTTTCCAATCCGACGTGGGAGCAACTCCGCGACCGATCGGAGCTCTTCGCGGGCGCTCTGGCCTACAGTGGTGCGTCGTTCAACCTGGCCCAGAGGGGCGAAGCTCGACTCGCTGCGGGCAATTGGTGCGATTGCTGGTGCAGTGACGGGCCCCGCCATCGGCATGGTTTTTGCTTGACCATTGCGGTAGAGGAAAACAGCAATGAACCAAACAACCAACGTCACAAACCGGGCCCTCATGGCCCTGGCCATCGGATTTTCAGCGCTCGCACTGCCCACGGCAGTCGAAGCGCAACCGCGCTGGGGGCGGCCGTCAGCACCCCGAAGCGGCGCCTGCTTTTACCGCGACGCGGGCTTCAGAGGCGACTATTTCTGTGCGCGCGCGGGCCAGGAAGTTCCGTTCCTGTCGCGCGGAATGAACAATCAGATTTCTTCAATCCGCTCTTTCGGCGACGCCGAAGTGAGGATTTATCAGCAGAACCGATTCGTCGGGCGCGCGGCCAGCGTCGAGGGCGATGTCGCGAATCTTCGTCAGGAGGGTTGGAACGATCGAGTGTCGTCGATTCGCGTGAGATACGACCGAAATGATCGGAACGACCGAAACGACCGGGGCGACAGCTTCTGGCTCGGCGGCATCAGCATCACCCTGGGTAACCGTGGTCGCGACGGGCGGCAGGGCGGTTACGGACGTGGCAACGATGGACGCGGAAACGATGGACGTCGCAACGATGGCCGAGCCAACGATGGACGCGGCAACGATGGCCGAGCCAACGATGGACGTGGCAACGATGGCCGAGCCAACGATGGACGTGGCAACGATGGCCGAGCCAACGATGGACGCGGCAACAATGATGGACGTGGCAATGATGACCGCGGCCAGTTGACGCAGCAGCAGGCGGAGCAGCTCGTCGCCGCCGCGTACCGTGCCGTTCTCAGCCGCGAGCCGGATCCGGCGAGCAAGGGCTGGGTGGATCGGGTGCTTCGTGAGCGTCTGAGCCAGGCGCAGCTTGAAGCCGAGCTTCGCAAGAGCCCCGAGTACCAGAACAAGCGTCGCTAGTTTGCGCTAATTCAAAGTGGCCTGCGCTACCGGGACCGCGTTCTAGACACCGCGTCGGTCCATCCTGCGTAAAGCGACTCGCGCTTGGCCTCGTCCATTGCGGGTGTGAAGGTGCGATCCAGGGCCCAGAGTCGCTGAATGTCTTCCTGGTCGGACCAAACACCGGTGGCGAGGCCCGCGAGGTAGGCCGCACCCAGCGCGGTGGTTTCCGCCACCACCGGACGCAGCACGCGCGCGCCGAGGATGTCGGCCTGGAACTGGAGGAGCGCGCCGTTTCTGGTGGCGCCGCCATCCACGCGGATCGACTCGAGTGCGAGCCCAGAGTCCTTGCGCATGGCCTCGATGACGTCGCGCGACTGGTAGGCGATGGAGTCGACGGCGGCCCGTGCGATGTGCGCGCGGGTGGTACCCCGAGTCAGGCCGAAGATGGCCCCGCGTGCGCTCGAATCCCAGTACGGGGCGCCGAGGCCCACGAAGGCGGGAACCATGTAGACCCCGTCGCTGTCGGGCACGCTGCCGGCCAGTGTCTCCACCTCACCCGACGTGGTGATGATCTGCAGGGAGTCGCGGAGCCATTGAACCACCGCGCCGGCGATGAATACCGAACCCTCGAGGCCATAGGTGGCCTTGCCGCCGATGCGCCAGCCCACGGTGGTGAGCAGGCCGTTGGCGGAGGTCCGGGGCGTGTCGCCGGTATTCATGACAATGAAGCAACCGGTGCCGTAGGTGTTCTTGGTTTCGCCTGGTTTGAAGCAGCACTGGCCGAAGGTGGCGGCCTGCTGGTCGCCCGCGATTCCCGCAATGGGGATGCGCGAGCCGAAATGGGCCTCGTCGGTTTCACCCACGATGCCGCTCGAGTCCACGATCTTCGGCAACATCGCCTTCGGAACGCCCATGATCCTGAGCAGCTCGTCATCCCACTCGAGGGTTTGAAGGTCCATCAGCAGTGTGCGCGATGCGTTCGACACGTCGGTAACGTGCACGCGTCCGCCGGTGAGTCGCCAGATCAGGAACGAATCGATGGTGCCGAACAGGATGTCGCCCTTCTCCGCGCGTTCTCTCAGCCCGTCGACGGTGGCGAGGAGGTGCGCGATCTTGGTGCCGGAGAAGTAGGCGTCCATGACGAGGCCGGTCTTGCGGCGGAAGAGAGGCTCGTGGCCTTCCGCCTTCAGCCGTTCGCAGACATAAGCGCTGACCCGGCTCTGCCAAACGATGGCGTTCGCCACCGCTTTGCCGTTATGGCGGTCCCACAACACCGTGGTTTCCCGCTGGTTGGTGATGCCGATCGCCGAGATCTTCGGCACCGCGGCCCGAGAGATGGCTTCGCGCGCCGTCTGCAGCTGGGTCTGCCAGATTGCCTCGGGATCGTGCTCGACGTCGCCGGGCCGGGGATAGATCTGCTCGAACTCGATCTGCGAGGTGGCGAGGGGCAGCCCTTCGCGGCCGAAGACGATGGCGCGCGATGAGGTGGTGCCTTGATCGAGGGCGAGAACGGTGGGCTTCGACATGTCTCTTTGATCTCCAGGCAGAACCGCGGGCGAGGGCGCCCGGGGTCAGATTTCGACGCGCGCTTCCTTGTCCAGGGCGAGGATCGCCGTGGTCAGTTCGGGCGAGACCGCTTTGCTGCGCATCCGCTCATAGTCGTAGCAGACCACAATTCACAGGATCTTTTTCCCGAGCAGGGAGCACAAAAGCTCCACCCCGAACTTCGCGGTCTGGTTGGCGCGATCGAGGACGGGATTGACCTCCACCAGTTCAACCGAACACACCCGGTTGGTATCGGCGAGCATCTCCATGGCGAGATGCATCTCGCGGTAGCCGATGCCTCCCGGGCTCGGGGTGCCCACGCCGGGCGCCTCTTCGGGGTCCACCGCGTCGAGGTCGATGCTGACGTGGATGCCCTCCGTGCCGTTCCGCGCGCGCTGGATGGCCTCCTCCATCACCGAACGCATGCCGCGTTCGTCGAGATGGCGCATGGTGAAGGCCCCGATGCCGACCTGGGCCACGTTCGCCCGCTCCTTGATGTCCACCGAACGCAGGCCGATGATGGCCGCGCGTTCGCCGTCGATCATCGGACCCTTGGCGTCGTAGATCGAGAGCAGGTCCTTGTTGCCTAGGCCAAGGCACACCGCCATGGGCATGCCGTGGATGTTGCCGGTGGGCGAGGTGTGTTCTGTGTTCGCGTCGGCATGGGCGTCGAACCAAACGAGGCCGGCCTTCTCCTTCCGCCTTCGGAAGTGGCGGGCCACTCCCGCGATGGTGCCCATGGCGATGGAGTGGTCGCCGCCGAGGACCACGGGGATGATGCCCTCGTCCATCGTTTTGGTGACCACGTTGCGCAGGGTGATGCAGGTGGCGCGGATCTCCTTGAGGTACTTGAGGTGGGGATTTCCAGGGTGGCGGGTTTCCGCGACCTCCGCCTCGATGTCGCCGTGGTCCTCGACCACGATGCCCAGGTCCCGCACCACTTCGTGGATGCCGGCCACCCGGAAGGCGGACGGTCCCATGTCGACGCCCCGGTGTCCGGCCCCGAGGTCGAGGGGGGCGCCGATGATCCGAATCTTCTTCTTCCTGAGTTGCTGGGCGGACATGTTGGGGCTTCCTATCGGGGCTTTTCGCTGAATTGAGTCGTGGAGTAGAGACTATCCTGAACCGCGTCCACCCATGGCCGAAGCCGAATTGCAGCCGGGACCCTGCTCGGGGCAGACTACGTGTCCCCCAAACTCAGGAGATTCACCCATGGCCATCCGACTGGGCGACACCGCCCCCGACTTCATCGCCGAGACAACTCAGGGTCCGATCAGCTTCCACAAGTGGCTGGGAGATTCCTGGGGCGTTCTCTTCTCGCACCCCAAGGACTTCACACCGGTCTGCACCACCGAACTTGGCTACGTGGCCGCGATGAAGCCCGAGTTCGACAAGCGCAACGTGAAGGTCATCGGTCTTTCCGTGGACTCGGTTGAATCGCACGAAAGATGGGAGGGTGACATCGCCGAGACGCAGGGCACGAAGGTGAACTTCCCCATGATCGGCGACCCCGACCGAAACGTGAGCAATCTGTACGACATGATTCATCCAAACGCCAACGACACCCTGACCGTGCGTTCGGTGTTCGTGATCGGCCCGGACAAGAAGGTGAAGCTGATGATCACCTATCCCGCGTCCACCGGCCGCAACTTCGACGAGATCCTCCGCGTGATCGATTCGCTCCAGCTCACCTCGAAGTTCAAGGTGGCGACGCCCGCGAACTGGAAGGACGGCCAGGACGTCATCATCGGCGCCTCGGTGAGCGATGAGGATGCGAAGAGCCTGTTCCCGAACGGCTGGAAGACGGTCAAGCCGTACCTGAGGGTTCTGCCCCAGCCCAAGTGATTTAGTGGGTGTTTTCCTGGAGCCGCCGGGTGATCTCATCCCGCGGCATGGGGCGGCCGAGCAGATAGCCCTGGAGCAGGTCGCAACCCTGCTCCTCCAGGAATTGTCGCTGGAAATCGGTTTCGACGCCTTCTCCCACCACTTCGAGGTGGAGTTGATGGGCGAGGGCGATGGTCGCCGCGGAGATGGCTTCATCCACGCGGTCTGACCCCACGTCTTGCACAAAGGAGCGGTCGATCTTGATGCGCTTGATTGGGAGACGACGGAGCAGATCGAGGGAGGCGTATCCGGTGCCGAAGTCGTCGAGGCTGATGGCGACCCCCAGGGCCACGATCGAGCGCAGGGATTCGAGCGTCCGCTCCGCTCCCTGGAGCGCGGAGGATTCGGTGATCTCGAGTTCGAGGGCCTCCGCCTCGAGGCCGGCCGCACACAGGGAGGACGACACCAGTGACACGAGATTGGGCTCGCGGATCTGCGCGGCCGAGACGTTGACCGAAACCCGCAGGGGCACCCCCAGCGTCTCGCGCATGTGCGCCAGATCCCGGCAGGCGGTCTGCAGCACGAAGGCCCCGAGGGGTTGGATGAAGCCGGTGGCTTCGGCCACTCCTACGAATTCGCCGGGCAGGCGGATCGAGCCATCGGGCCGACGCCAGCGAATCAGGGCCTCGACGCCGCACAATTCGCCGGTTTTCGTTCGGAAGATGGGCTGGTAGTAGACGAGGAACTCCTGACGGGCCAACCCCTCGTGGAGTTCGTTCTCCAGTTCCAGCAGGCGGATGGCGGCCAGGTTCATGGCCGGATCGAAAAGCTGCAAGCGGTCGCGTCCCGCGTCCTTGGCCCCGTACATCGCCGTGTCGGCGCTCTTCACCAGGGTTTGAACGTCGTCGCCGTCCTGAGGCCCGATGGCAAGGCCAAGACTCGCGCTCACCCGCAGCTCCCGGCCCGCGACCAGGAAAGGCCGGCGCATCGCCTCGAGGAGTTTCAGCGCCACCCGCACGGTCTCGTCCGAGTGAAGGCCGGGCAGGAGGATGGCGAACTCGTCCCCGCCCAGGCGGGCCACCGTGTCCGATCCGCGCAGCACCTCGCGCAGACGAGCAGCGCTGTGACGGATCAACTCGTCGCCCGCGTCGTGCCCAAGAGAGTCGTTGACGTTCTTGAAGCGATCGAGATCGAGCAGGATCACTCCGACGGTATCGGACTCGCGCCGCGCCAAAGCCAGCGCTTTTTCGGCCCGGTCCACGAACAAGGCGCGGTTTGGAAGGTCGGTGAGGGCGTCGTGAAAGGCCACGTGACGGGTGCGCTCCTCGGCCTGCCGCCGTTTGGTGATGTCGTAGGCGGTGGTGAGCACCGCGGGCTGGCCGTCGAGCTCGATGGGCGTGCCTGAGACCTCGAACCAGCGCGTGGCTCCGTGGCGATCGATCATGCGCACATCGAACCGGTTCTCGATGGTCTCACCCCGCGCCCGGGCCCTGCCGCGCGCCTTGACCGGTTCGATGTCGTCGGGGTGGACGTGAGTCCAGAACGGCCGGCCCAGGACATCGCCGAATACTTCGCGGACCCAGCGGTTGGCGAACACCACCGCGTCGTCGCGGTAGATGAGGAGCCCGCAGTCCGCCCCTTCCGCGAAGGCGCGGAAACGCATCTCGCTTTCCCTCAAAGAGCGCTCGGCCGACCGGCGCACGGTGGCGTCGCGGAAGCTCCACACCCGGCCCTGGATATCGCGTTTTGGCCCAAGCGGCCGCGAGAACCGCTCGAAGATGCGCCCGTCCTTCAAGGTGATGGTTTCGAAGCTCTCCTCGTCGATCCGCGCGTTCAGTTCGCGGATGCGGTTCGTGAAGCCGTCGGCGTCGCTCACCTGACCGAGGATGGCGGCGATGGCCTCGGCCTCGTGCCGGCTCTCGATCACGCCCAGAGGCAGGTTCCACATCGACACGAACAGGTCGTTCCAGGCGAGGATCTTTCCCGCCAGGTCGATCACGAGCAATCCGTCGCCGGTGGAGTTCAGGATCGAGGAGAGCAGGCCCGTGGGCGCACTCCCGCCCGAGGACGGCCCGTCAAGGCCGAGCTCCGCGCGTGTCGGGATGGGGCCGCTCGGGTGTCTCCACGCCCTCTCTGGCGGTTTATCGCGCACCTTGAAGTCCTTACCTCGGCGGGACGTTTCGGCCGGGAACGGCGGTTCCTGAAAAGGAAGGCGACAGGATCGAAGTCATGAAGAACTCCGCGGAGGGAAACCAGCGGGCGCAAAAACGCCAAGCCGCGGAGGATCTCAGCAGCCTCATCCACACCCACGCCTTAATCTACTCCCGAATGGTCGGGGCCTGGTGAGAGAATCGCGTGTGCGGCTATTGAGAGCGGAAACCGCGGCTCGAGTCCTGGCCGCGGCGCTTGGGTGGTGGATGTTCGTCTCCCCCCTGATGGCGGCATCCCTTCCCCCCCGTTTCCGGTTCAAGACTCTTGAAGCGCCGCGGGTGAAGGTGCACTTCCACTCCGAGGTCGAAAAGCCGGCGCGCCGCGTGATGGCTCTGGTCCTCGAGGTTCTGCCCGGGTTGGAGGCGCGCTACGGGGTCCGCGTGCCGAGCCTCGATGTGGTCGTCCATGACGCGAGCGATTCGCCCAACGGCCTCGCCACGGCTTTTCCCTATCCCTATGTCGAGATCCGCACCGCCTCGCCCAATGGCGCCGACTCCGGGCCCCACGAGTCCTGGCTGCGCATGGTGGTCACCCACGAACTCACCCACATCGTTCACATCGAGCAGGCGGGCGGCCTGTATGGAGTGGGACGCCGACTCTTCGGCCGGGCGCCCTTTCTCTTCCCGAATGCACTGCAGCCCGCGTGGTTCATCGAAGGCCTGGCCGTGCGCGAGGAGACTCGGGGCACCGCCTTTGGTCGGGGCCGGCACACCTTCACGAAGATGGTGGTGGACGAGGCGGCGCGGCGCGGTCAACTCGCGCGGATCGACCAGGCGACCCTGGGCCTCGACTCCTGGCCGTTCGGGAATGCCGCCTATCTGTTCGGAGAAGAGTTCCTGAGCGGCGTCGACCGGCGCTTCGGAGAGGACACGAGCCGTGATGTCGCCTCGGCCCACGCACGCTCGTTCCGTCCCTACCTCGACGAAAGGACTTTTCGGAAGGTCACCAGCCACGGTCTGACGGAGACATGGCGGAAGTTCGCGCTCGAACGAAGCCGGGCGCTTCAACCCGAAGTAGCCCCCGTCCAACTCACCACCCGCGGCGTGGTGCAGACTTCGCCCCGCCTTTCCCCCGACGGTGCGCTTCTCGCGTACACCAGCCGCACCCTGGATCACCTCGGCGAAATTCGTCTGATGAAGCCGGATGGCTCGGATGATCGCCGCCTGGCCTCCAGCTTGTCCGGTGGAACGTTGTCGTGGTCGCGGGATGGACGCTTCATCTTCTTCGATGAATCGAATCGCCTGCGGAAGTTCGAAACGCGGTCTGATCTGTACCTTGTGGAGGTGAGCACAGGACGACGCAAGCGCCTCACCATCGGCCAACGCGCGAGTGACCCCGATGCCGGGCCGGTTGTCGGGGACAGCGCGGGGCCCGTCGTGTTCGTGCAGCGTTTTCCCGACCGATCGGAGCTCACGGTTCTTCTCGGGGACGGGAGCACGCGTGTGATCACCGCGTCCTCCGAAGGGACCGAGTGGTCCCACCCCCGCTTCTCGCCTTCGGGCGACGTGATCGTGGCTTCGCGTCTCCAGGGCGGTTTTTCCGATCTCGTTCGGGTCGACCCCCAAACCGGCGCGCTCAGCCCACTGATCCACGATCGAGCCCTCGACGTCGAGCCCTCCTGGGTCGACGACAACACCGTCATCTTCCGGTCCGATCGCGAGGACAACTCCTTCCGCCTCTTCCTGGTGAACCGCGACGGGTCGGGCCTCAGGCGGGTGGAGAACTCGCCCGGCAATGCCTTTACTCCCGAAGTGGACCTTGAGACGCACACCGTCTACTTCGCGCACTATTCCGGCCAGGGCTACGACATCGCGCACGCGCCCTTCAAGGAAGGCGGCGAGGTGAGCGCTTTCCTGGATCCCTTTCCGGAAAACGTCGCGGAGCCAGCGCCCTTCGCGGGCGAGGCCCGGCCCTACAGTTCGATCTCCGCGCTGCGGCCGCGATTCGTCTCGCCTTTCGCCGAGGTGGTCTCGGACGAATGGCGCGTGGGGCTTGCCACCGCCTCTTTCGACCCGCTGTTGCGCACCACCTACGGGCTCGCCGGTTCGTGGGGAACCGAGGTCTCGAAGGCGAACCTCCTCGGCTACCTCCGCTACGATCGATTCACGCCCACGTTCTCGGCGCTCGGGCGCCTCGAGTGGTCGCCCTCGGGTTCGCGCGCGCGCCGCGTGTCGGAGGCCCGGGTCTCCGTCGACTTTCCCCTCGAGCGCTCCCACTACCGTGAACAGTCGGTGGGAATCACCTTGCGCAGGCGGCGCGAGGACGCGGGGAAGGATCGGCTCATGACCGGGGTTTTCGCCCTCGCTTGGCAGTTGGATTCGACTCGGACCTACCCCATGTCGATCTCCCCGCAGGACGGAGTGCGGCTCAGAGTGGCGCTTACCCGAGAACTGAAGCCCCTCGGCAGCACTTTCGAATTCGCCAAGGCCATCGTGGACGCACGCGCCTACACCCGGATGGGCAAGACCGTTCTCGTCTCCCGTCTCGGTGGGGGCTGGGCCTTCGGATCGCGCGTTCCAGAGAGTGCTTTCGCGGTGGGGGGTCTCGCGAGTCCAGCGCTTCTCGATCCCGTGGGCGATGAGCCCTCGGTGCTGCGCGGCTACGAGACGCCGGACGGCCAGGACATCTCCCGCTATGGCCGCAAACTTGCCTTTGCCAACCTCGACTGGCGGATTCCCCTCGGCCACCCGCAGCGGGGCGTGGGCGCCCTGCCGTTCTTTGTTCGGCACCTCCATCTCACCGCGTCGCTTGATGCCGCGGTGATCGCCGCGCGCACGCTGGTTGTGGGCCGCGGCCGAATCGGAGCTTCGATCGCTCTAGGCGCCGATATCTTCGTCGGGCACCGCATCCCTCTCACCGTGCAAGGAGGAGTGGGACGTGGTCTCACTCGCGACGGTCGCACCGTGCCGTGGTTCTCCCTCGGCTTTCCCTTCTGACCCCATCTTGTCGCCCGCGTTAGGATGAACGGGTACAGATGAAGCCACCGAGGGGCCGCCACCGACACCGGGAGGATCTGGCCGGAGAAAGCCGGGAGAAGAAGTCGAGACTCGAGCGGCTGCGTGAAGTCCTGCCGCTTGCCTGGACTCTGGTGCGCCCCCGTCTGCCCGCTCTGATTTTGGGGCTGCTCTTGATCCTCATCTCCCGCTCGGCCGGTCTGGTGTTACCGGGAACCGCGCGGGTCTTCATCGATGAGGTCATTCCGGGCACCCACCCGGAGCGGCTCCAGATGCTGGTTCTTGCCATCATGGGCGCGGCCGTGGTGCAGGCTTTTTGCTCGTATCTGCTCTTTCGCGTCCTCACCGTGCGCACCATCGAACTGGTGGCGGATCTGCGCACGAAGGGCATCGCCCACCTCATCGGTCTCGCGGTCACCTTCTTCGATCGGAACCAGACCGGGGCGCTGCTGCCACGGGTACTCCACGACATCGAGGCTCTGAGGGTCCTGATCGGGTCCGGGTTCATCGAGTTCGCGGGCGGCGTTTTCTTCGCCGGCGTCTCCGCGCTCTTCATGTGGACGATCTCGCCCAAGCTCACTCTCGTGGCCCTCCTGGCCCTGGTCGGTTTCGTGAGCCTGCTGAGCTGGGCCTTCTGGGGAGTGGCGGGAACCTATGGCGAACGCGCGCGGCTGATGTCCGCCACGAGCGGTCGGCTGAGCGAGACCCTCTCGGGAATTCGCGTGATCAAGGCCTATCGAGCGGAGGAGCGGGAGAGTTCGGCCATGGCGGTTTCCATCGCGGCCATGCGGGACAACGCCATCGTGATGGCAGGGAACAACCGGCTGTTTTCATTCTGGAGCACGCTGCTCGTGGCCGCTCTTGGCCTCGGCCTGATGCTCCTTGGGCTGGGCGAGATCCAGGGGGGGCGGTTGACCCTGGGCGGCTTCACCACCTTCACCCTGCTCCTCGGCTTCCTCAGCGGACCGGTTTACATGGTGGTGGCCATGGCCGGACAGTTTGCGGATGCCCTGGTCTCCCTGGAGCGGCTTCAGGCCATCCTTGACGAGCCGAGCGAGGAGGATGAGCCCTTGACCCGGCCGATCGCTCCCCCTCTCCTCGCGTCGGAGGTGAAGGGTCATGTCGTCTTCGAAAACGTGTCGTTTCGCTATCGAGCCGAGGAGCCGGTGCTGAAGTGTGTGAGCTTCGATGCTCCCGCGGGCAGTGCCACTGCACTGGTCGGCCCCTCGGGAGCCGGCAAGTCGACGATCATGGGTTTGCTCGCCGCCTTCTATCGGCCGCAGGAAGGGCGGATCACGCTCGATGGTCACGATGTGACGTCGTTCCCCATCGCCGACTACCGGGCGAATCTGGGCGTCGTCTTCCAGGACACGTTCTTGTTCGACGCGACCCTGCGCGACAACGTCCTCTTCGCCCGTCCCGATGCCACCGAGGCCGAGCTCAAGGCCGCCTGTCACTCCGCCCACGTCGAGGAGTTCGCCTCCCGGTTCGCCCAGGGGTACGACACTCTCGTGGGCGAGCGGGGCGTGCGTCTCTCCGGCGGCCAGAAACAGCGGGTGGCCATCGCGCGGGCATTCCTGTCCAACCCGCGCATCCTGTTGCTCGACGAGGCCACCTCGAATCTCGACAGCGAATCGGAGGCTTTGATCCAAAAAGGCCTTGAGAGCCTGCTGCCGGGGCGCACCGCCTTCGTGATCGCCCACCGACTCTCGACCGTTCGCTCCTGCCGGCAGATCCTGGTTCTCGACCGGGGCGAGGTCATCGAACGCGGAACCTACGATGATCTCCTGCGCCTTGGCGGAAGGTACGCCTCGATGCTGGAGCAGCAGATGATGGCTCCGCGTGCGACTGTTCCCGACTCTATTGATCCTGGAAGGTGATGGCAGGCGCTTCGGTGTTGCGGCGGTCGAGCACGTAGATCACGGCCAGGATGGTGGCGATGACCACGAGCAAGGGAAAGATCCACTGCTTCTGTTTTCGGCTCCGGTGGATGGCTCCATCGAGAGGGTCGCGTTTGTTTCGCCGCCGGCGCTTCTCTCCTTCGGGCGCCAGGGGGCCGAGGAAACGGGCTCCGCAGTTCGCGCAGCGCCAGAAGCTTCTGGCCTCGCCGCCGATGCGCACCTGGTCGAGCGGATAGACGCTTCGCGAAGGCTGGACTTCCCGCGACTCGCACTCGGTGCAGGGGGGATTCGCGGGAAGGCCGGTTGCCCGCTCGTCGGCCGAGGGTTCACTCAGAGGATCCGCGGACACGGGCGGATCCTGGATCGTTGCTTGAGGCGATTCCGGCGTCAGGGGCGGCGGTGAATCCGTCGTCGTCGGGTTGGTCACAAGGAAAGCCCTTCCTGCGCAGGTTTCAGCGCGCCCATGTCCGCGCGGGCATCCTCACCCAGCGCGGCATCCAGAAAACACCGATGAGCATCGCGATGGCCTTCGTCGAGCCAGTCGAGAAGCGTCGTTTCGACCTCGTTCGACGGATCAACCGCTCCGTCCAGATCCAGGGGGCCGAGCAGCGATCTCCGCGGCCGGACCACATGGATTTCGATCGACCGGAACCTCCTTCCGGTGATCGGATCCTGCCATTCTCTCTCGCCCGTGCTCCTCTGGTGACCCACGGTATCGACGATGCGGCTCAGCCGTTCGGTCTGACGCAAGTCGGCTTCGATGGCATTGCGCTCCTGCAGAGCAAGGAAGGCGGCGGCCAAGGCCTTGGGGCCCCGGCGGTCGGCCAGCGGGCCGGGGTCGCGCGCGGTGGCGGTGACCAGCACGATCCGGTCGGCGCCCAGGGCGATGGCCTCGCTCATGCCCGATCCGGTGATGCCCGAGGCTTCGGCGATCCGATGGATCTCGCCGCCGAAAGCACCCTGCTTGGGCAGCCGCACCCGTCGCGGCGAGGAGAGAGGGGTGGTCGCGAACGCGGTGGCTACCACGTCGAAGAGGAGGGGCGCGGCAGCCGCGTCGGTGAGGTCGAGTGGTTCATCGCGCTCCGAACCGGTGGGCGCGGGGCTCCGGCTCTTCTCGGGCGGGACGACCTTTAAGACCAGGGGCTTTCGCGCGTCGAGATTGGCGGCGCGGAGCACCAGCCCCCGGAAGCCGGGCTGTCCGGCGTTTTCCGCCACCAGGGCCGCGAACTGTCGTCCCACTTCAGAAGTCGCGGGCGCTCGTTCGTTGAGGGCGGGTCCGCGCGCCACCTCCCAAAGGCGCCGGGCGATTTCGTTCTCGATGCCCGAGAGGTCGAAGGCGCTCTCGAGAGCCTCGCCGAGGCGCCGTCGCGACGTTTTGAGGGCCGAGGCGATGGAGAACAGCACGAAGAGGAAGCCGAGAAAGGTGGGGGTGGCCAGAGCGAAGATGAAGAACAGCCGCAGCGCCGGAGCCAGAGCCACGATCACCTGAGACAGGCTGGTCATGAAACCGGGCCGCGCGAAGTCGACGGCCAGGAAGGCGGGGAGCAGCAACCCGAGGAGCAGGGCCAGCATCGCGGGCACCAGGAACGCAGACAGAGCCACGAGGCCCAGGGCGCGAAGGAAACGGAAGGCCGAGCGGAGCCTGAAAACCCGGCGCGCCGAGATCTCCCGCCAGAGCCCCTGCTCGCCATAAAGCGCCGAACCCGAGGCGGCCGCGCCGAACGTGGCCGCGAGCACCCCCACCCCCGAGCCGACCATGAGATCGATTCTGACCCCGGCCTCGTCGAGGGCCTTGAGCACGCCCGCGTGATATGCGCCGGAGGCGCCGCTGCCCGCGAACACCACGGCCGTTCGCTGCTTTGCGGAATGGTCCCTCATGGTCTGGGATTATCCGTCATTTTTGGAACCGGGGCCGGGCTGGCCCTGCCCTCGCGGATTCAGCGCGGGTCGTGGATGGTGGCGAGCTTCATGATCTCGACGTAACGCGTGCCCTTGGGCACCCGCACCTCGGCCACTTCGCCCACCTTCTTGTTCAACAGGCACCGGCCGATGGGCGAGGAGGGGGAGATCCTGCCCTTCTCGGGGTCGCTCTCTTCGCTGGTCACGATGTCGTAGGTGTTCTCCTCGCCCGTGTCTTCGTCGCGGACATGGACGGTGGAGCCGAGGCCCACCTTGTCCTTCGGAATGTTGTCGAGGTTCATCATCGACAGGCCGGCCAGCCGACCCTGCAATTGCGCGATCCGGGCCTGGAGGAAGGTCTGCCGTTCCTTGGCCGCCTTGTACTCGGCGTTCTCCCGCAGGTCGCCCCACTCGCGCGCCCGCTGGATCTCCTTGGGAAGCTCGACCTTCAGCTCGTGCTCCGCGGTCCGAATGTCTTCCTCAAGTTTCTTTTTGGCTTCGATCATGGACTCGACTTCTCTTCCGTAATGTTTGATGAGCCTTGCGGCCCGCCTCAGCGGCGGCGGCCCTGCATGGAGGACGCCTGGATTCCAGGAATCCCCGAGGAGGGGGCGGGGCTTCCTGATGAAAGCGCGCGCGGCCCCTGAACGGCTCATCCTGACGCCTCCAGAGGCTCCCTGGAAAGGGCGATGTTAGCATCGCCCACCGGTTCGCCCTTCCCGCGCTACTCCCTGTCGATGCCATCGCTGAAACGAATTTCGGGCCGCGACAACGCGGAGTTCAAACGTTTCCTGGCCGCGCGCTCGCGCCGAAGCGCCGACTTGATCCTGGTCGAGGGCCCGAAGCTTCTAGGCGAAGCCATCCGCTCGAGGCTGGTGGTGCGCATGGTCGCGGTGGACGAAAGCGGCGCCGACGTGGATGCATTCTCAGGCCTTCCCCGCGTGCAGTTCGCGTCCGCGTTGATGAAGAGCCTGGCCGATGTGGAGACCCATCAGGGCGTCCTCGCCCTCGTGGAGCGGCCGGGCCAAGGTCGTGAGTGGCTCAGCGCGAAGGATGCCTTCATCCTCATCCTCGACGGCCTGCAGGACCCCGGCAACGTGGGCACGCTGTTCCGCTCTGCCGAAGCCGCGGGCGTGAGCGGCCTTCTGCTCACCCGTGGTTGCGCCGATCCGCTCTCGCCGAAAGCCCTGCGCGCCTCCGCGGGTTCGGCCTTCCGTCTCCCGCATATTTCCGATCTCACCGCGGACGAGGCGCTGGCGCTTCTCTCCGCTTCGACCCTTTTGACGGCGGCGACGGTTGGGCCTTTGGCTTCTTCGATCTTCGAGACGCCGATCGATCTTCCGCTCGCTCTGGCCCTTGGTTCCGAGGGCTCGGGGCTCTCGGCGCGGATCGAGGGGGCCGCGCAACGGCGGATCCGGATTCCCGTGGCCCGACCGGTGGAGAGCCTGAACGTCGCCGCCGCCGGAGCGATTGTGATGTTTGAGATCGCCCGCCGTGCGGGGAAACTCAGGTGACTTTCTAGAACTAGAAGAGGTTCTGGAAGTCGGGACGGAGGAAGATCTCGCGGCCCTGGGTCTCGAGGTGGCCCGCCTCTTCGAGGTCACGCATCATGCGGGTGACGGTCTCGCGCGACGAGCCGATGCGATGAGCGATGTCCATATGGGTGGGCCGTCGCACCACCACCCGGCCGTCCTTGAGCCGCTTGCCTTCTTCCTCGGCCAGCTCCTGGATCACCCGGGCCACGCGGCCGTAGACGTCGAGCAGGGCCAGGGTTGAGATCTGATGATTGGCCTTGCGCAGCCGGCCGGCCAGGACCTGGACCAAAGACGCGCTGATCCCGGGATCCATCTCGATGGCGCGGGTGAAGTCGTCTCGCTGCAGGGAAAGCAACTCGCATTCCTCTTCGGCGATGACAGTGGCCGAGCGCGGTTCCTGGTCGAGCACCGCCATCTCGCCGAAGAAGTCGCCCTCGGTGAGACTGGAGAGTGTGACTTCCTTGCCGTCATCCCCGAAGATCGCCACTTTCACGCGGCCCCGTAGGATGACGTAGAGAGTGTCGCCCACTTCCTTCTCGTGGAACACCACCTCGTCCTTGCGGAACCGTTTGCGGCGGGTCAGGCGGAGGATGGAATCGAGCGATGCCTCTCCGAGTCTCGAGAAGAGCGGGACGCTGCGCAGGAACTCGCGTTCAGTCATGGGGTTATCGACCTGTTGGATCGTAACATCGAAGGCCCCCCGGTCTGTTGTCGACTAGCCGCGCCGTCGCCCAGGCTTGTCGAAACTCGCAGTGACCACGCTGGAGATGCCGCCTCGCACCCCGAAGCGACCTTCGAGGACCATGCTGCGCGGTTTCGTGACCTTGACCAGATCGTCGAGGATCTTGTTGGTGACGGCTTCGTAGTAGATGCCCTCGTTACGATACCCACCGAGATACATCTTGAGGCTCTTCAGTTCCACGCACAGACGATCCGGGACGTAGCGAAGGATCAGGGTGGCGAAGTCGGGCTGACCGGTCTTCGGGCACAAAGCCGTGAACTCGGGGCAGGTGTGTTCGATCAGGTAGTCCCGCCCCGGGTTTGGGTTCGGGAAGGTTTCCAGTCGAGTTATGAGTTTTTCCAACGGTTGAGCGCCTCCTTCAGGTCGCGTTCGATGTCGTCTTTGAGGGATTGGGGTTTCACCACCACCACCCGCGGCACGAAGCTGCGGATCCAGGCCTTGAGTTCCCGGGACAGGGCTACGTTCAAGGTGAGGTCGAACGAGCCGTCCGGGTGGCTGGTGATCTGCTGGGACTCGTGCCAGGTGCGGTCCTTCACGCTGCCCGACGCGTCCTCGTCGAAGCGCAGAACCACTTCCTGCGCTTTGCCACCGGCGATGCCGAAGGCGGTGCGGGTGTGGGCCTCGATGTCCTGGTCGGTCGGCGTCTCGAAGGTGACTTCGGTGAGGGCGATCCGCTCGATGCGTTCGACCGCGAAGGTGCGCACCTCGTTGTACTCCTCGACCCGGCCGTACAGATACAGGCCGCCCTGGTAGTACACCACGCGGTAAGGATCGACTTCGTAGCGCTTGGCCCGCTTTGAACTCGCGGAGTAGTAGGACATCTCGACGCGGCGTTCGTGGAGAGTGGCGTCGACGAGGGTGGCGATCACACCGCGCTTGGCCGAATAGTCCTTGGAAGGTACGGGCCGGGCGCCGAATAAATCCGAGATGCGGGTGAGGTACCGGGTGCTTTTCTCGGGCAGGGCGGCCCGGATCTTCACGAAAGCCGAGTCGAGATCGTCGGCGAAGGGCGCCCCCGAGAGAATGGTCATGAGATGGCGGCCGAAGTAGAGGGCGGCCATTTCGGACATGGTGAAGCCGGCCTGGGCCTTCTGCTGATACCCCTCGAGCAGGCGCCAGACTTTCCGCCCGCCTTCCTTGTCGTCGTAGAGGGGGAAACCCGCCTCCTGGAGCGCCTCGATGTCGCGCCGGATGGTCCGCAGGGCGACGTCGTGCTCCTCGGCGAGGGCGGCTGCGGTCACATAGCGGGACTTCTCAATCCGCTTGAGAATCTTCCATTGGCGGATGACTTCGGCGTTCCGCATCGTGTGGCTAACTTATCAGGACGCAGGCGTAGGCGCGGCTTTCCGGGGTCTTTCCAGGGACAGCGCGCGGGTCAGGTTCAGGATGCCTTCATGCTTCGAGAGCTCGTTCAGGTCCTTGGGCATCTTCCGGCGCCAGTTGGGTTGTTCCTCGGTTGTGCCGGGCATGTTGATCTGATCGACGACACCGAGCGGATCCTCGAGTTGCACGATCATCACCGCGGAGGGGGCCTTGGCGAGGAAGGCGTGGATCGCCTCCACCGCTCGCGCGGAGAGAGGGTTCTCGCCGATGATCGCCGTTGCATCTTCGGCCGAGAGGAGCCCTTCGCGCTGCGCGGCCAGGATCAGCCGCTCCCGGTCCTGAGTTCGTTCGACCAACTGCTGCTCGAACGCCTCGGCGCTCGGGATGATGCCGAGCCCAAACCGCTGGCGGATATCTTCGGACGACCACCAGCCCGCCAAAGGCGGCAGGTCGTGGGTGCTGACGGCCACGAGAGCGCACTCCGGGTACTCCGAAGGCGGCTTGAAGCCGCCGTCTGGCCGCCGCTCGAAATAGAGCAGCCGATACGACAGCACGTCGAAACGCGACAAAGCGAGGCGTACCTCGTCGGCCACCGTGCCCAGGTCTTCGCCGATGACCAGGCAGCGCGCGCGGTGGCTCTCGACCGCGACGATCGAGAGCATTTCGTCAAGCGCGTAATGGACGTAAGCGCCCTCGGCCGGAGTCTTCCCGGCCGGTATCCAGAAGAGGCGCATCAGGCTCATCACGTGGTCGATGCGCAGGGCCCCCGCGTGTCGCATATTGGCTCGCAGCGTCTCGATGAAGAACCGGTAGCCGCTCTCCCGCAGACGGTCGGGTCGGAGCGGGGGCAGACCCCAGCCCTGGCCCTTCGGACTGAAGACGTCAGGCGGCGCGCCGACACTCGCGTTCGCGGAAAAGACATCGCCCGCCCGCCAGGCATCGGAGCCTGCGCGATCCACCGAAACCGCGAGATCGAGATACAGACCCACACTGAGGCCGAATGCGCGGCCCTTGGCGCTCGTTCGCTCGAGCTGAACCTCGGCCGCCCATTGCACGTACGTGTGAAACTGAACTCGTTCGGCGTTCTGCAAGGCGAAGCCGCGGACCGCCTCGCCCGCGAGGTCGTGGAAGGCGGGAGGCCAGGCAGGCGCCCCCCATACCGCGGGATCCTCCGCGTGAAAGCGGGCCTGCAGCGCCTCGAACAGGGCGTGACCCGAAAGCGACGCGCCGCCCTCCGCCACGAAGTTCAGAAACTCCCGGCCGGAAGCGTCCCGCGCGCTGCCGTCTTCGGACAGGTGACGTGCGCGGAAGGATGCGAAGAGAAGTTCGAGGACCTCGAACTTGGCCGCGGCGACGCCAGGGTGGTCGATGAGAGCGGTTGCCCGCAGACCAGCGAGGCGGGCCTGGAACTCCGGCGAACGAACAAGCCGCTGGGCTTCTTCGCACTCCGCGTATTCGTCCACCGCCTCGACGTCGATGTAGAGGCCGTTCAGGTATTGGCGCGACGACGGGGAGTAGGGACTCGCGTGCGCGGGATTGTGCGGAAACAGAGCGTGGAGGGGATTGAGCCCGATGAGGCTCGCCCCCCGGTCGGCCATTACCTCGATGAGCTGGCCCAGATCGGTGAAGTCCCCGATGCCCCAGTTGCGGCTCGACCGCAGGGAATAAAGCTGCACCGCGGCCCCGAAGACCCGGCCACCTTCCTGAAGCGCTTCCGGCCGATAACAGCGCTCGGGTGCGCTGACGATCAGGGTTTGGCCGGTGAGGCCGTCCAGCCTCAGGTGGTGGTAGCCGACCGGGAGCTTCACGTCGAACACCAACTCCCTCTCACACCAGGGAACCGAGTCGATCTCTGCGCGCGTCAGTTCCGGCCGCGCGTGCACCTTCATCACACCCTCGTGGCGAATGCCGCTTTCCTCTTCGAGCCGCCACCGGACTTCATGCAATGCGGCAGGCAGACGCACCGGGACACTCCACTCGAGCCTCGACGCCTGAATCGCGGCCACGGGAGGCAAGGCCTTCGCCCAGGTCGCACGCCGCAGGGCGTCGATCGCGTGTCGCGGCGTGAGGCCGGCGTCGGGCCGCACGTCGAACTCGGACAAGAGTGCTATGAGGTCCGCGGGCGCCACCTCGCGGCGCTTGCCCCAGACATCGTCGAAGTGAGTGGCGATCCCGAAATGCGCGCAGAGATCGCGCAGGTCACAGGCGTCGGCATCGCTCCAGGGCTCAGGCATCGATTGGTTCCTCAAAGGTGAAGATCACCGCACCTTTCGCGAGTCGTCTCGCTCCGTGGCCGGTGCTCGGGCTGTCCGCGCCGATCATGTGGATCACGGTTCCCCTGGGAACGCTCACGACGCTGGCCGCGTCGTTGCCGAAGTTCGCGAGCAGATGCAGGCGCGCGTTTCCGAGCCGCCATTCCACCCGCAGCAGACTCCGGTCGGACTGAAACTGGCCGGCGCCTTTCTGGCTCGGCAGGTGAGGGGTTACATGAACCCTCCTGATCCGAAGCAGTTCACGAATCTCGGCGAGACAGGCGGCCCGTGTCGGTTCGGTCCTTTCCGCCCACTGCAGTTTCGAGGCCATGAACGTGGACGCGGCGCAGGGGTCGGGAATCCGGGCGCGGGCGTCCTCGTCCGAGAAGGCTGCGAAGCGTTTGAACTCCTCGCGCCGTCCCCGCGCGACGGCGTCCGCGAGTTCTGGGCCAAAGTCGCAGAAGAACTGAAACGGTGTCGTGGCCAGAAACTCCTCGCCCATGAAGAACATGGGAATGTGAGGGGAGAGCAGCAGGCAGGCGCGGGCCGCGCGCAACAGCGCCGGATCCGCGAGGGTGTGGAGCCGTTCGCCGAACGCGCGATTGCCCACCTGATCATGGTTCTGCAGGAAGGAGATGAAAGCGCTCGAGGGGAGGTGTGTGGCCGGTTCGCCCCGTGGCTGGCTGTTCCGGAATGGGGAGGCTTGGCCCTGGTAGACGAAGCCCTCGGCCAGAGCCCGCCCGAAGCTCTCGAGCGGAGCCGCGGCGTAGTCTTCGTAGTAGCCGTCGTTTTCGCCGGCGATCAAGACGTGGGCGGCATGGTGGAGGTCGTCGTTCCACTGCGTGGTGGTGGTGGTGAGGGATGCGGAGGCGTGGCCGACGCTCAGAAGTGACGCGTGGTTCCCGTCGTTCTCGAGGGCGAGAAACACGTGACGCGTGAGGCCTGGTCCGTCCTGAAGGGCATCCTGAATCTCCCGCACGATGGGTCGCGCGGAGTCGTCGCGAATGGCATGGATCGAATCGAGCCGCAGACCGTCGAACCGGAACTCCTCCACCCAGTAGAGGGCGTTGTGTACGAAGAAGCTCCGCACTGTCTCGCTACCCGGACCGTCAAAGTTGATGGCGGCGCCCCAGGGTGTGGGATGCGCGGGATTGAAGAACTCCGGGCAATAGGCGCGCAGGTAGTTGCCCTCGGGCCCAAAGTGGTTGTACACCACATCGAGCATCATCGAGAGGCCGAAACCGTGCGCGGCATCGATCAACGCCTTGAGCTCGTCAGGCGTGCCATACGAGGCGTCCGGTGCGAAAGGCAACACACCGTCGTAGCCCCAGTTCCGCAGGCCGGGGAAATCGGCCACCGGCATCAACTCCACCACCGTGATGCCCAGGGCGACGAGTTCAGGGAGCCGTTCCTTCGCGGCCGCGAACGTGCCCTCGGGCGTGAAGGCTCCGACATGGAGTTCGTACAGGACCGTCTCTTCCCAGGGCCGGCCTGTCCACGAGGGGTTCCGCCACGAGTAGGCGTTTGGGTCGATCACCTGGCTCGGACCGTGGACGTCGTGGGGGTTGAAACGCGACGCGGGGTCGGGCACGCGCAAATCGCTCGGGAGCCGGAACCGGTAGAGATCCCCCGCTTTCGCGGCCGGCACCGTCACTGAATGAAAGCCCGAGGCATCATCTTTATTCATGGCATGAGGCGTCCCGGGTTCGGGTCCGAGTTCGAGAGCGACCCGGTCGAGGCCGGGCGCCCACAAAGAGAAGCCGATGCCCCCACCCGCGGCGGCCCGCGCGCCGAAGGGCATCTCGTGGGTCCATCTCATGGCAGGCTTCGCGAGCGCCCCAACAACACGAGCGAGCGGGACTGCACGTTGTAGGCCGTTTCCTTCCACTGCGGCGGCCGCGGGCTGAGGTCGCTTGGTTCGTGGGGCATCACCTCGAGTGCCGTGTCGAGGAGCAGATCCCACCCCTCGTCGCCTCCATTCGGAACAGTGAACGAGACGTCCTCGTGGTTGCTGTTGAAGAGCAGGACGAAGTCGTCATCGACCAGAGGCTCTCCGCGCGATCCATGTTCCGAGATGCCGTGGCCTGAGATCAGCATGGCGATGCAGCGCACGTGACTGTCGGCCCAGTCCTCGGCCGCCATCTCCGCTCCATCCGGCCGCAGCCACGAAACGTCCTTGAGAGTGTCGCCGTTGATCAGCCGGCCTTCGAAGAAGTTTCGCCGGCGGAACGAGGGGTGGGCGCGGCGAAGGGCGATCAGGCGGCGCACGAAGACGGTGAGCGCCTCGCTTTCGCTCGTTTTTGTCCAGTCGATCCAGCCAAGCGCGTTGTCCTGGCAATACGCGTTGTTGTTCCCCGCCTGAGTGTGATTGCGCTCGTCGCCGGCCAGAAGCATGGGCACGCCCTGCGAGAGCAGGAGGGTGGCGACCAGATTGCGTTTCTGCCTCTCCCGGAGGGACAGGATGGCGGGATCGTCGGTGGGGCCCTCCACTCCGCAGTTCCACGCGACATTGTTGTTGTGGCCGTCCCGATTGTCTTCGCCGTTCGCCTCGTTGTGTTTCTCGTTGTAAGAGACGAGGTCGTTCAGGGTGAAGCCGTCATGCGAGGTGACGTAGTTGATGCTCGCGCAAGGGCGTTTGCCGGACCACCCGTAGAGGTCCTGCGATCCGGTGAGACGGCGGGCCACGTCGCCCACGAGGCCAAGGTTGCCCTTCCAATAACCTCTGATCCCGTCACGATACCGGTCGTTCCACTCCGCCCAGCCCAAGGGGAAGTTGCCCACCTGATAGCCGCCCTGGCCCAGATCCCACGGCTCGGCGATGAGCTTCACCTGGTTCAGAGTGGGGTCCTGGAGGATCGCGTCGAAGAAGCCGCCCAGGTTCTCGACTTTTCCCGCCTCACGTGCCAGGGCCGAGGCGAGGTCGAAACGGAAGCCGTCGACGTGCATGTCCTCGACCCAGTACCGGAGCGAGTCCATCACCAGTTGCAGGGCTCTTGGGTGTTCCAGGTTCACGGTGTTTCCGCACCCGGTGAAGTCGTCGTAGTAGCGGCGGTTATCGGCCTTCAGGATGTAGTAGGACGCGTTGTCGAGGCCGCGCAGGGAAAGGGTGGGCCCGAGCTGGTTGCCTTCGCTGGTGTGGTTGTAGACCACGTCGAGGATGACTTCGATACCGGCGGAGTGAAGGGCCTTCACCATGGTCTTGAACTCTTTGACCTTGCCCGAGGCGCGGTAGCGGGTTTCCGGCGCGAAGTACCCGAGGCTGTTGTAGCCCCAGTAGTTCTTCAGGCCCTGCCGGGCCAGGGCGTGATCGTTCACGAAGCTGTGCACGGGCAGGAGCTCCACGGTGGTGACGCCGAGACGCCTCAGGTAGTCGACCACCGGGGCCGAGCCGAGGGCGGCGGCGGTGCCGCGCTGGTGCTCGGGGATTTCGGGATGGGTCATGGTGAAGCCGCGCAGGTGCAGCTCGTAGATCACCATGTCCGGCCAGGGGATATCGGGTCTGCGGTCGCCGCCCCAGGTGAAAGCGGTTTCGAGCACGCGGCTCTTGGGGACGAGAGGCGCGCTGTCGCGTCGGTCGAAAGAAAGATCCTCGCGTTTGCTGCCGACGGTGTAGCCAAACAGGGCGTCGCCCCAGCGGAGTTGTCCCACCAGGTCCTTCGCGTAGGGGTCGACCAGGAGCTTGTGCGGATTGAAGCGGTGGCCATCCTCGGGCTTGTAGGGCCCGTGGACGCGGTAGCCGTAGATGAGCCCCGGTCGCGCCTCAGGCAGATAGCAGTGCCACACGTGGTCGGTGCGTTCGCGCAATCCGATTCTCTGGCGCTCGCGACGCCCCGTCGCATCGAAGATGCAGAGCTCGACTTTTTCGGCGTGCTCAGTGAAGACCGCGAAGTTCACGCCCTCGCCGTCCCAGCTCGCGCCGCGTGGATAGGGGCGTCCGGGCCAGACCGCGGTTATTGGATGGTTAGGTTTCATGAGTCCATGAGGGAAGTGAATGGTCCCGCGGGAGGAGAGGAAGCTCTAGGGAGTCTTTTCTTCGCGTGTCGCGCGGGCCTTCTTGTCACGCGGCCACCAGTGTTCGACGCGATCCGCGGCCCAGCCCCGGGCGCCGAGGCCGAAGGCCAAAGACAGAGCAAAGACGCAGCCGGACAGGATGATCAGGAAACTCTGGCGCAGGATCTCTCCGCCCACGTTCACCTGATCGAGGGCGATAACGACCACGAAGACGAGAACCGCGTACTGGGCCAGTTTGCCGAGGAATTCGGCGTCCTCGAGCTTGATACTCCGACAGTAGGTGACGACGCTGCCGCCCACGAAGCGCGCGAAGTACGAGCCGAAGGTCAGCACGAGCAACGCCACGAACACGTTCGGCACGAACCAGACCACCCGGCTCAGGAGATCGGTGATGTAAGTGAGGCCCAGCCCGTTCAAGGCCACGAGGAGCGAGGCGAGAATCACAAGCCAGTACGCAAGCAGCGCGAAGATCGGGGTGGCTCCGCCTTCGTATCCCCCCTGCTTCAGGAAAGAGTCGAGTCCGGACCGCTCGGTGAGAACGTTGAAGTTGATCGCGCGCAGGCCCTTCAACACCGCGAAGCGGGTGATCTTGGCGAGCAGGAAGCCCGCAAGCACCACCACCAGGGCCATGAGCAGCCGGGGAAGGAAAGCGCCGATCTCGTAGAGGATGGCCCGCGCGGGCTCCTGGTAAAGGCTCAAGGTCTCCATCGATTCGTTCTCCTTACTTCTCAGGCGCGTCGTCGATCAGGGCGAGGATGCTGAGGAGCGCCGCCTTCGCTCCATGAGTCCGGTGGTTCAGTTCGTCTCGCAGTTCGTAAAGAGCCTTCTCCAGTTCGAAGAGGGCGATGAGCCCATGATCGACCCTCCGGGAGGAGGGGCTCGCGCCCATCGTCTCCGCGTACGCGGCGAGGAACGCGGCGCGGGTCGCCTGTTCCCACTCGCGGGCGCCTGGATCGAGACGATCCCGTTCACCGCTCGTTGTCGCCTGCTGCTCGAGTGCGGAAAAGCGCGCGTGGTTGAACGAACGCAGCATGGAGGCCACATCGCGCAGGGGAGAACTTTTGGCCCTTCGCTCGTCGGTGCTGCGGCCGGGTTCGCCTTCGAAGTCGATGATCACGAAGTCGTTCCCGGCCACGAGGACCTGGCCGAGGTGATAGTTGCCGTGATACCGCGCCTTGAGTCCGGCGATTCCTGGGGTTCCACCCGAGGCAATGCGCGCGAAGATCGAGGACTCCTTCGCGAGCACAGCTGTTGCGAGGTGGGACGCCCCCTCCGGCAGCTCGGAGAGGCGGTGGCGCAGCAGATCGAGGGCGGCTCGCGCCTCTTCCGCAGCACCTTCGCGGAAAGAGTTGAGGTCGTTCGCCAGCAGGGGCTCGGGATCGAAGGCCGGATCGCCTTGGTGCCCGGCGAGGGCCAGGTGGAGTTCGGCCGTGCGCCGGCCGAGAGTGGCGATGAGAGTCAGGAAACCGCCGTGCGTCTCCGCCGCCGTCATCGGGGCTCGCGGCGAGGCGCGCAACGGATCCAGGAAACGTTCGACGTAGCGGCGGGTGAAATCCCACCCGTCACCCTGGTTCGGCACGAAGCTCTGGACCAGGGCGAGGGTGATGGTCCGGCCGTCGTTGCCGATGTACTCGAGCGCGCCCAACACCGGCGCGCAGTGGGGGAAAAGCGCCACCTCGGTGAGGAAACGGCCCATCTCCAGTTCGGGATTGACGCCCGGGCGCACCCGGCGGAAACCCTTGAGGGCCAAAGACTCCCCCAGGGTGACCACGGTGTTGCGGCTCATCGCACTCGGGTGCGACACCGGCAGGGCGGCGATATTGGACGCGGCTTCATGGAAGGCGCTGGTGGCGGAAAAACGCAGGCGTCCCGACGACGACTGTATCTCCTGGCCCGCGCCGATGGCCTGAACTACCGCGCGACAGAAGGCTTCGTCGTGGAACGCGTCCGCCATCACGCCCACGTTCGCCTGCTGCCGCACCCTTGCCAGGGCGGTTGGAGAGAGACGCTGGAGTCGTTCCTCCTCTGTGGTCTCCCAGGCGATGGCGAGGGGCAGGAAGTAGGTCGATTCCTCGCCCGGTCCGTCGAGCTCCATGGTGGCGAGCAGCCACGACGAGGTGGCGGTCTCCCAGATCGCATGTTCGGCCAGGCGGGCGCGGCGGATCGCCGTTCCCTTGGTCCCATACCAGCGCTGGATCTCGATGAATCGGGGCAGGGTGTCGACCTCGAATTGGGTGCGCATCCTCTCCGCCATGCCGATGCGCCAGGGCAAAACCCGGTCGCGGAAGAAACTCGTCCACCCGTCGAAGAGCACAAGCATCGGCCGATCCTGGAGCGTCGGCTCCTCGCGATGCCAGATCGGGCTCTCCGCGTCGCGGGCCAGGCGGAACCAGTAGAAGCCGTACGAGGGCAGGGTCAGCAGGTAGGTCCAGGTCCCGATGGGGGGGAACGAAGTGCGGCCCAGCATCTCCACGGGCACGCGTCCCTTGTATTCCGCGAGGTCGAGTTCCACCGGCTGGGCCGCGCGCGAGAGGTTGAACACGGCGAGGATCGTATCGTCCCCGTACTCCGTCAGGTAGGCGAGTATCTTCCGGTTGCCGGGATTCAGGAAGGTGCGGCGTCCGCGCCCGAAGGCATGGCTGCCCTTGCGGACGGCCAGCAGCTTCTTCGTCCAGTTGAGGAGGGAACTGACGTCTCTGGCCTGAGCCTCTACATTGAGGGCCTCGAAGCCGTACACCGCGTCGCGGATGGGCTGGACGTAGAGCCGCTGGGGGTCGGCCTGAGAGAAGCCCGCGTTGCGGTCGGGGCTCCACTGCATGGGGGTGCGTACGCCGTTGCGGTCGCCTGCGAAGACGTTGTCACCCATGCCGATTTCGTCACCGTAGTAGATGATGGGCGAGCCCGGCATGGAGAGCAGCATCCCGTTCATCAGCTTGATGCGGTCGGGGTCGTTCTCCATCAGGGGCGCCAACCGGCGGCGGATGCCAAGATTGATGCGCGCCCGCGGATCCGCCGCGTACATCTGGTACATGTAGTCCCGTTCCCGGCTCGTCACCATCTCCAGAGTCAGTTCGTCGTGATTCCTGAGGAAGATGGCCCACTGACAGCCCTCGGGGATCTCCGGGGTCTGCTGCATGATCTCGACGATGGGGTGGCGGTCTTCCTGGGCGATGGCCATGTACATGCGCGGCATCAGGGGGAAGTGATAGGCCATGTGGCACTCGTCGCCCTCGCCGAAGTACTCGCGCACGTCCTCGGGCCACATGTTGGCTTCGGCGAGCAGCAGTCGGTTCTTGTACTCGGCGTCCACGGCCGCGCGCAGCTTCTTGATCACGTCGTGGGTTTCGCGCAGATTCTCGTTGCTGGTGCCGTCACGCTCGACCAGGTAAGGAATGGCGTCGAGACGGAAGCCGTCTACCCCGAGATCGAGCCAGAAGCGCATGGTCTTCAGGACGGCCTCGAGCACCTTTGGGTTGTCGAAGTTGAGGTCGGGCTGGTGGCTGAAGAAGCGGTGCCAGAAAAAAGCCCCCGCCACGGGATCCCATGTCCAGTTCGAAGTCTCGGTGTCGGTGAAGATGATGCGCGTGCCCTGGTAGAGCTTTTCGGTGTCGCTCCACACGTAGAAGTCGCGTTCCTCGGACCCTTTGGGCGCGCGCCGGGCCGCCTGGAACCAGGGGTGATCGCTCGAGGTGTGATTGATGACGAGCTCGGTGATCACGCGCATGCCGCGCTTGTGCGCCTCGTTCAGCAATTCCTTGAAGTCGTCGAGGGTGCCGTAATCCTTGTGCACATCCTCGTATTCGGAGATGTCGTACCCGTCGTCGCGCAGGGGTGAGGGGTAGAAGGGCATGAGCCAGATGGCGTTCACGCCGAGGTCCTTCACGTAGTCGAGCTTCTCCGTCACGCCCTTGAAGTCGCCCATTCCGTCCCGGTTCGAGTCGAGGAACGCCTTGACGTTGAGCTGGTAGATAACGGCGTCGCGATACCACAGCGGATCGTCCTCCAGGCGGGGCTGATCAGGCATGGGGCGTCCACTCGAGGTAGAGGGTCGACAGAGGTGGGAGGGTGAGGCACACCGAATGACGACGCCGATGGGACCGTACGGGCGAAGTCTCGACCCCGCCGAGGTTTCCCCAACCCGCACCTCCAAACTCGAGTGCGTCGCTGTTGATGACTTCGCGCCAGAAGCCTTTCTTCGGCACGCCGAAGAGCTGATTGGTGCGGGGCACCGGCGTCAGATTGCTGACCGCGAGCAGGGGCGCCCCCCGATGTTTCGGGCGGCGCAGGAAGGCGAAGACGCTGGTGTCGATTTCGTCGGCTGCGATCCACTCCATCCCGGCGGCCGAAAAATCCACTTCGTGGAGTGCGCACACGGATCGGTAGACCTCGTTCAGCCGGGCCACAAACAGCTTGAGCTGGGCATGACCCTCCTGAGACACAAGCGACCATTCGAGTTCGCCGTCATGGGCCCACTCTCGTCGCTGACCGAACTCGCCCCCCATGAAGAGCAGTTTCTTCCCCGGATGCGCCCACATGAAACCGTAGAGCGCGCGCAGGTTCGCGCGTTGCTGCCAGGCGTCGCCCGGCATCTTCTCGATGAGGGACTTCTTCCCGTAGACCACCTCGTCGTGGGACAAGGGCAGAACGAAGTTCTCGGTGAAGGCGTAGCTCGAAGCGAACGTGAGTGTGTTGTGGTGAAATTTCCGGTAGAGGGGGTCCTCCGCCATGTAGTCGAGGGCGTCGTGCATCCAGCCCATGTTCCACTTCATGCCGAAACCGAGCCCGTCCATGTCGGTGGGTCTTGAGACCCTCGGCCAGGTGGTCGACTCTTCCGCGATGGTCAACGTGTCCGGGTACTCGCGGTACACCGCGAGGTTCAATGTTTTCAGGAACTGGACCGCGTCGAGATCCGCGCGCCCGCCTTTGGGGTGGGGAATCCACTGCCCCGGTTCGCGGGCGTAGTCGAGGTGGAGCATCGAGGCCACCGCATCGACGCGAAGTCCGTCGAGGTGGTACTTGTCCAGCCAGAAAAGCGCCGAAGAGACCAGAAAGCTGCGAACCTCCTCGCGGCCATAGTTGAAGAGGCACGAGTTCCATTCGGGGTGAAGACCCTGCCGCGGATCGGCGTGTTCGAACAGGTGGGTGCCGTCGAAATACACCAGGCCGTGTTCGTCGGAGGGGAAGTGGGAAGGCACCCAGTCGAGCAGAACGCCGATGCCCCGCTCATGCAGGTGGTCGACGAAATACATGAAGTCCTGCGGCGTTCCGTAGCGCGCGGTGGGTGCGAAGTACCCCACCGTCTGATACCCCCAGGATCCGTAGAAGGGGTGTTCGGTCACGGGCAGAAGCTCGATGTGAGTGAAGCCCATCTCGGTCACATAGTTCGCGAGGGCCTTGGCGAGGTCGCGATAGCCAAGGAATCGCCCCTCGTGACGACGCCAGGACCCGAGGTGGACCTCGTAAATCGACATCGGTGCGTCGAGCGCGTTCTTCGCGGCCCGCGACTTCATCCACGCGTCGTCCGTCCATTCGTATTCCAGACTCCAGACTCGGGAAGCCTTTTCGGGCGGGGCCTGCATGGAGATGGCGAATGGATCCGCCTTGTCCACGACGTAGCCCTTATAAGCGGAGTGAATCCGGTATTTGTAGGCCTGACCATGCCGCGCCCCCGGAGCTTTGCCCTGCCAAACCCCGACGCCCGCGTCGCGCATCTCCAGGGTGTCGACGTCGCCCGACCACGAGTTCCACTCTCCGACTACGGAGACGGATTTCGCGTTTGGCGCCCAGACCGCGAACTCGGCTCCGCCTTCATCCAGCAGCCGGCAGCCCAGCCGGTCGTACAGGCGCGCGTGAGTGCCCTCGCGGAAGAAGTGCGCGTCCTGCTCGTCCTTCATCACGGGACCATAGTCCAGCCCGCGGAATTGTGACAAGACTTGGGTGGCCACTCCGGGCCAAGGTACTGAGGGCGCTAAGAGAGTCCCCTGAGAATCGGAACCGTCTCTTCGAAGCGGGCGAACACCGCCGCGACCAGAGCGGAGTCGTCGCTCGAGGTGGCGCCTTTGGCGTCGGTCTCCAGTTGCTGGCACGCCTCCGAGAGTCGCATCAGGCCCAGGGTGGCGGCGCTCGACTTGAGGGAGTGAGCGATTCTCGCCGCGCCGTCCCGGTCGCCTGCCGCCGCGGCGCGCTGCAGTTCGACCAGAGACTTCCGCGTCTCTTGCAGGAAAAGCTGGGCCACTTCCGCGATGAAGATGGAAGCCTCATCGCCCGCGACCTTGCGGAGTTGTTCGATCGCGCCGGGATCGAAGAGGGGGGGTATGGCGGCCTGGATCGACATGGCGTGGCCGAAGTGTAGGCGTCGCCGTTGGCGTAGTCGTGTGATATTCGTCATGATGGCTCCACCATGACCGTCTCGATTCTGGTTCTTGGACTCCTTTGCCTCCAGGGCCCTCCCCCCGCCGATGTTTCCGCGGCGGCGACCGAAACCCTCGCCTGGAGGCAGAAACGCGAACGGGATCTCATCGGCGAACGCGGCTGGCTCGCGGTTTCCGGCTTGCCCTGGCTGAAGGAAGGAGAGACCACGATCGGTTCCGACGAAGCGAATGCCATCCGTCTGGGTGACGGGCCGGCGGTTTGGGGGCGCATTCGGCGCGCGGGAACCAGAATCGAGTTGCATCCAGTCGACGGCGCGCCGCGCTCACTGACCATGATGGACCCACCCTTCATGATCGGACGCACCTGGATCCAGCTCATCCATCGCGGCAGCCTCCTCGGACTGCGTCTGTGGGATCCGCAGAACCCGCGCAAGCTCGCCTTCGAGGGGCTGCGCTGGTACGAAATCGAAGCCGCGTACCGGGTGCGCGGACGCCTGATTCCAAGCGCCCAAAAAACCACGGTGAAGATCGCGAACGTCATCGGTCAAGTGAACGACTACGTGAGCCCGGGCATCGTCGAGTTCGAAATCGCCGGCCGAAAACTTCGCTTGACCCCGGTCTACGAGACGTCGGCGCAGGATGAACTCTTCTACATCTTCAAGGACGCCACGGCGGGAAAAACCACCTACGGCGCCGGCCGTTTTGTGTACAGCGGTCTGCCCGACGCGGAGGGCATGGTGACCATCGACTTCAACCGCGCCTATTCGCCGCCCTGCGCGTTCACCGATTTCGCCACCTGTCCGCTGCCCCCGCGCCAGAACCGGCTGGACCGGGCGATCGAGGCCGGCGAGCTGAACCCGCACCAGGATCGCTGAGCTCTTTGCCGGTCAATTCGATCGACGCGCTGGCCTCCACGGTGGCCGACCTCAGGCCTCTCGTCGGAAGTGATTCGCGCGCGCTGGCCCTGCGCCGGATGTTGGTCGGCGAACCCCTGAGCGTGCTTCCGGTCAAGGTGCCCGGCGTGGCCGAGGCCGTCCTCGGTCCGCTGCGTGCTTCCCTGGTTCTGCCCGAGGCCCGCGTTTCCTCAATTCTCCGCGCCGAGGACGGAACCACGAAGTGGGCCTTGCAATTCGGCGATGGTCAGAGCGCCGAGGCGGTGCTGATCCCGTCGCGCACCCGCGGCACCGTCTGCGTCTCCTCGCAATCAGGATGCACCCGCGCCTGCGCTTTCTGCGCGACTGCGACCATGGGCTTCCGCCGCAACCTCACCGCGGGAGAGATCGTCCACCAGTTCCTGGTGGCCCGCCAGATGGCGATGGCCGCGGGGATCGAGGCCTCGAACGTGGTGTTCATGGGCATGGGCGAACCGCTCGACAATATCGACGCCGTGCTTGGCGCGGTTCGTTCGCTGACCGATGTGTTCCCCGGGCTCTCCCCGCGGCGAGTCACCGTCTCAACCTCGGGCGTCGTCCCGCGCCTCGTCCGGTTTCTGCGCGAGAGCCGGGCGAGCCTCGCTCTTTCGCTGAACGCGAGCGACGACGAAACGCGGACGCGGATCATGCCGCACAATAAGACCTGGCCGCTCGCCGCAATCATGGCCGCCCTGCGGGAGGCCGCGGCGGAGCGGCCGCGACGATTCTTCGTCGAGTACGTGCAGCTTCCGGGAGTGAACGACACCGCGACCGACGCGCGGCGGATCGCCGCGCTGCTGCGAGGTCTCGACTGCCATGTGAACGTGATCCCCCACAATCCCTTCGCGGGAAGTCCGTTCCGTGCCCCGGCGCGCGAAGAGACGCTGCGTTTTCACGATCAGATCAAGGAGCAGGGCCTCACCGGGATCATCCGCTGGCCCCGCGGGCGCGACGTCTCCGGCGCCTGCGGCCAGCTCGCGCTGCTTCTCTGAGTTGGGGGGCCGCAAAGTGCTCAGCCCCCCATGGCCCAAGGCCAGGCTACGCCCTCTGGCGAGGGCTGCGCGCAACCCCCGCGTCCCCCTTCGGGGAGGCTTCGCGCCTCCGGCCGAAGTGACAAACGAGCGACCGAAGGGAGCGACTTTGCTCTGGGAGGCTCCGCGTTAGCGGAGCTCTCCAGGAATTTGGCCTGCGCTAGTTCGCCCCCCTCGTCGTCGGTCGGGGTGTCGTCGGAGGGGTATCCTGAGTGGTCCATGGAGATTCAAGACGCGGCCGAGGCATCCCTCGATCCTGAAATCGCTCGCGAAGCCCCGCTTCGCCGCACCTTCGCCATCATTTCTCATCCGGATGCCGGCAAGACAACCCTCACCGAGAAGCTGCTGCTCTATTCGGGCGCCATTGAACTCGCGGGATCGGTGAGGAGGAAGGGTCAGCAGCGCCACGCGCGTTCCGACTGGCTCGAGATGGAGCAGGCGCGCGGAATCTCCGTGACTTCGACGGTGCTGCAGTTCGGTTACGAGGGGCGGCGTTTCAATCTGCTCGACACGCCCGGACATCAGGACTTCAGTGAAGACACCTATCGCGTGCTCACTGCCGTGGACAGCGCGGTCATGGTTCTCGACGCAGCCAAAGGCGTGGAGCCCCAGACCCGCAAGCTCTTCGACGTGTGCCGGCAGCGCGGGCTTCCCGTCCTCACCTTTGTCAACAAACTCGATCTCCCCTCGCGCGACCCGCTCGATCTGCTCGACGAGATCGAGAAGGTGCTTGGGATGACCGCAGTCCCGCTCAACTGTCCCATGGGCACCGGGCCTGAGTTTCAGGGCGTCTTCGACCTCCGCGCCTCGACAGCGCTTTGGTTCGAAAGGGGTGGGGGCGGACAGTATCGGCCCCCGCTTCACGTGTCGGGCCTCCATGACCCGGACCTGCGCCAGACCCTCGGCGAAGACCTGCAAGCCGATTTCCTCGCCCACGTGGAGCTGCTTGGCGCCCTTCCGAAGTTCGATCTCGCCGACTTTCTCGCCGGTCGTCAAACCCCCGTGTTCTTCGGAAGCGCCCTGAACAACTTCGGCGTGGAGACCTTCCTGCAAGCCCTTGGCGACCTCGCGCCCGGCCCGGGCCCGAGGGCGAGCGACGCCGGCCTCGTCGATCCCGTCTCGTCCGGGTTCTCGGGCTTCGTTTTCAAGATCCAGGCGAACATGGATCGCCAGCACCGCGACAGCATGGCCTTCGTCCGGGTTGTCTCCGGGCGTTTCAAGAAGGGCATGACCGTGAATCACGCGCGGCTTCAACGCCGCGTTCGTCTGCCGCGGGCCCACCGCGTGTTTGCCCAGGAGCGTGAGACCGCGGAAGACGCGTTCCCGGGGGACGTCGTCGGCCTCGTCAACCCCGGCATCTTCGCCATCGGAGACACGATCTGCGAAGGTCCGCCCTTCAATTTCGCTCCCCTCCCCAGATTCAGTCCGGAGCATTTCGCGCGGCTCTGGCCCGTTTCTCCGGACAAGCACAAAGCCTTTGGCAAGGGCGTGCTTCAGCTTGAAGAGGAGGGCGCCATCCAGGTGCTCTTCACGGAAGCCTCGGTGCGCAAGGAGCCGATACTGGCGGCGGTGGGCGAGTTGCAGTTCGACCTTGTTCAGGCGCGCTTGTCCGCCGAGTACAGCGTGGAGACCCGGATCGAGCGACTCCCGTTTCGGGCTGCGCTCGCCGCTCATCCGCGCCCGGGCGGGCCTAAGGCCGACTGGCGGGTTCACGGCGTCCTGCGAACCCGCGACCGCGACGGGAACGACATCGCACTGCTCGAAGGAGAGTGGGCGGAAGGCTTCTTTCGCCGCACCAACCCCGACGTGACGCTCTCGCGTCTGGCCTGAGTTCGGCGTGGCGTCAATTTCCGAGTGCCGCCTCAGTCGGCGATCTTGAGGTTAAGTCGGTTCTTGCCCATCGCCTTCGCCGCGTACATCAAGCGGTCCGTCGCTGAAATCATGTCCGCGGTCCGTTCCGGCGCTTTTCGGAAGACCACCGCCCCCAAGCTACAAGTCACCGCGACCGGCATAGCGCCGAGACGTACGGCTACCAGGAGGCGAAGCCGTTCCAGGGCCACCGTCGCCTCGTCCGCGTCTGTCTCCGGCAGGAGTACCGCGAACTCGTCTCCGCCGAGCCGCGCGCAGATGTCGCTTGGCCTTGTGGACGAGCGGAGGATGTCAGCGACCTTTCGCAGCGTTTCGTCGCCCGCATCGTGACCCTGAGTGTCGTTCATGGCCTTGAAGTTGTCCAGGTCCAGATAGGCCATGGTGATCGCATGGTTTCGGCGACGGCACAAGTCCAGAACCCGACTGCCGTCCTCGTGGAAGGCCCGGCTGTTGAGCAGCGACGTCAGCGGGTCGGTGCGGCTGAGCGCGCGTTCTCGGACGAGGGCCTCATTCAAAGCGGAGATCAGAAAGCCCACGATGCCGAAGGAAGCCGCCTGGACCAGACCGTTCGCGAGCCAGACGCCGGCGATGGAGTAGTTCCGTCCGGCCAGGTAATTGCCCGCCAACCAGGCAGTGGCGGAAAGAAGGGCGCCCATGCCCGCCCCGCGCCGGCCTACATTCCACGCAAGCAGGCTGATCGGGGCGTAGTACAAGGGATAGACGCGGAGTTCGGCGCCGCTGAAATAGTCGATCCAGCCGACGAGGGCGATCATTGCCAGCGCCACAACCCAGGTCGTCCCCGGGGTCAACCCGCCCAGGCTTTCGCCGATTCGCCTGCTCCCCGAAGACACGCCGCATGTTAGCGCCGCACACATCGCGCTCTTCGACTCATCGTTATCCAGGCCCATCGAACCCCGCCCGAGGCCAGCCCCCACCGAGGCCGGCCGGAGGAAGAGCCCCGCCCGTATGTTCGGCACCGCACAGCGCCCTTCCGAAACCCCTCCTTAGAGTCTGGAATGGGGTTGCCCTTATATGTCCCGGCTGAAAGCCGCGCAATGCGCGGGACAAGCTCCAGGCTTGGCGCATATGCATCTGGCCGCAGCAGACCAAACATTCGGCTCTCGCTCTCGGCCGCTCCAGCGCGGGTTCTGGAGATGAATGAGACTCTCGTCGAAGTGCTCTCCGGCCGAGAGCTGGAAGTGCTTCGCGCCATCGCCTCCGGCCGGCCAACAAGGACATAGCACGCACGCTTCACATCTCACTGGCGACGACACGGAACCACGTTCAGCACATCCTCAAGAAGCTGGACGTGCACACGAAGCTCGAGGCGATGGCTCTGGCTTCCCGGAAAGGCTGGAACCTGTGCGCCGACGCAACTGACGACGGGCCGCCGTCGCCCGGAGTGCTGGCCTTCCCTTAGCGGCCCGGATGCGGCTCGCCAGGGCTTGCCCTACCGCAGAAACCGGCTCAGCAGGCCGTGGAAGTGGTGCAGGCCGTTCTCTCGAGCCACGGAGTAGCGGCCCGACTGATAGGTGTTCGAACGCAAACCGCGCTGGACCGCCTCGCAGATGGCGATGTCTTCCTGCTGCACCTCGTCGCTGAAGTCCAGTGAACGCGCGAGTTCTTCCTCCAGACCCGGCCGGTGTTCGTCGGAAACGAACCACTCGAAGCGAGTCAGTGTGCGGTCGTGGCCGAGGGGCAGGATGACGTTTGTCTGCAGGTTGTCGGGATACAGGTTCAACATCAGGTTCGGAAAGAGCCAGTAGTAAAGCGCCTCCGGCTCGGCCTCGGGCTTGAGATTCCGGCGGTAGAGAGATTCCTCGCTGGCGCGGCGGCGGATCGGCGCATGCTGCTTCGATGAGTACTCGGCGGTCTCCACCCGGTACGCCCCATAGTCGAGTTCACGAAAGAGGCCGGGATGGACGAGGGGGATGTGGTAACCCTCGAGATAGTTGTCGACGTACACCTTCCAGTTGCACGCGACCTCGTAGTCGATCTTCTTGTAGAGACGCATGTGGTCGAGGGAGAGGTGGTTCGTCTGGGCGGGTATGTCGCCGAGCACCTCCTTCAAGCCCGGTCCTGCGGGGGAGAGGTTCACGAAGACGAAAGCCGCCCACGTATCCACACGCACCGCGGGCAGACGAACGTCTTTCTTGTCGAAGCAGGCCACGCCGTCGAACTCGGGTGTGGTCAGAAGCGCGCCGTCCATTCCATAGGTCCAGCCGTGGTAGGCGCACTGAAGAGATTTTCGGCTCCCTCCGCCACGAGCGACCGGGCCCGCGCGGTGCCGGCACACATTTGAGAAGGCGCGGACCACGCCGTCGGCGCCACGAGCCACCACCAGCGGTTCGTCGGAGATTGCGCAGGTGAAGTAGTCACCCGGCTCGCGGACCTGATCCGTGTGGCCCACAAGTTGCCAGGTCGAACCGAAGATCGCGGCTCTCTCGCGATCAAGGACTGCGGGATCGAGATACCAGGAAGCGGGCGGCGTCGCAGCCTGCCGGAGGTCGGGATCGAACTCGTAGCGTTCGAGAGTCATGACGCGGGAATTGTCTCTCCAATCGGTCTGAAGGCCATACCCCGCGACGGTCTGAGGGCCGTTGTGAGAGATTGGGTACACTGCCGCACCCATTCTCTCGAGCAAGGAAGCCCATGAAGAAGATCCTCCTCTATATCCTCGCCGGTTCGTCTCTGATCGCGGCGTCGCGGCCGGCGCCGTTCGACTATTCGGTGGCGTCGATCATGCGCGGGCCCAAGCTCGTGGGCTACGCCCCCGACTCCATCCGCTGGGCCGGCGACTCAAAGGAGTTCTGGTTCGAGTGGCGGCAGCCCGGGGACGCCGAGACCTCGACCTGGGTGGCCAACGCGTCCACCGGCGAAACGCGCAAGCTCACCGATGCCGAACGCAAGGCGGTTCCGGCGCAGGGCGCCGATTGGGACAAGGCCCGGCGTCGCGCGGTGTTCGCCCAGGGTGGGGACGTCGTGCTCGTCGACACCGTTGCCCGAACCAGGCGAGTGATCACCCGCACCAGCGGCGCCGAGGCGCGTCCGCGTTTCGTGAAGAATGAGACCTATGTGGCCTTTCTGAGTAGCGGCGCTCTCTTCCTCATTCCGGTTAAGGGCGATGGCGAGGGCGCCCTGGTTCAGGTCTACGAGGCCGGCCCCAAGAAGAAGGACCCGCCGCTCACCGATGCCCAGAAGACGGTGCGCGATGAGGAACAGAAGCTTCTGGCTTTCGTGAAGAAGACGGCGGAAGAGCGCAAGACGCGAGAGGCCAAACGCGAGGCCGAGTCTCTGCCCAAGATCGACATCGCGGAAGGGGAAACCGTGGTCGATGCCGTTCTCGCCGAGGATGGGGCTCATGTCTACGTCACCATTTCGGTGCGCGCTACCGGTTCGAAGACGGCCGACGTGCCGAACTACATCACCGAGTCGTCCTATCCCGAACCGATCCCGACACGCAACCGCGTGGGTGATGCCCAGAACAAGGTGAAGCTCGGAATCCTGAATCTGGCCACGCGCAAGCTGGTGTGGGCGAATCTTGCCGCGCTCAAGACGGAGACGAAGAACGCCGAGGGTAAAACCGAGACGAAGGAACGCGACGCCCGCTGGTCGCTGATGGGGGTTTCGGACGACGGAAAATTGGCGGTGGCCGCGGTCCGTTCGGCCGACAACAAAGACCGCTGGATCGTTCGTCTCGATCCCGCCAGTGGCGCGGCCACCACGCTCTTCACCGACCACGACCAGGCTTGGATTCGCGAACTCTTCCAGAACGCATCCGGCTTCCTCTCCGACTCAAAGACCTTCTACTTCACCTCCGAGAAGACGGGGTACATGCACCTCTATGCCGTCGACGCCTCGGACGCGAACCCCGAGGCCCGGGCGCTCACGAGCGGGGACTGGGAGATCAACGGTCTGGACGTCACCGCCAACCGACAGAGTTTTCACCTCACCACCACCGAAGCGGGCGCCGGGGAACGTCATCTCTACACGATGCCGGTGAGCGGCGGGGCCCGCACCCGCATCACCACCGCGGTGGGCGCCCACGCAAGCGACCTGTCGCCCGACGGGACGATGCTCGCGAGCGTGTACTCCGCGGGAAACAAGCCGCCCGAGGTCTATGTGGGCCCGGTGGCGAACGGCCTCGCGAAGAAGCTCACCATCTCGCCCTCCGCCGAATGGCAGGCGGGCAAGTGGCTCGACCCCAAGGTGGTGATGGTCACCGCGCGTGACGGGGTGAAAGTGCCGGCGCGTCTTTATCGCCCCGAGGATCTCGGTGCGCGGTCGCACGCCAAACGCCCCGCGGTGATCTTCGTCCACGGCGCCGGATATCTGCAGAACGCCCATCGGTACTGGTCGAACTACTACCGCGAATACATGTTCCATCACCTGCTCGCGTCGAAGGGCTACGTGGTGCTCGATGTCGACTATCGAGGCAGCGCCGGCTACGGCCGCGACTGGCGGACTGCGATCTACCGTCACATGGGCGGGGCCGATCTGAACGACATCGTCGATGGCGCCAAGTACCTGGTCAAGGAACACGGTGTCGATCCGAAGCGTATTGGCGTCTATGGCGGCAGCTACGGCGGCTTCATCACACTGATGGGCATGTTCACAACCCCGGATGTCTTCGCTGCGGGCGCCGCCTTGCGACCGGTGACCGATTGGGCCCACTACAACCACGGCTACACCTCGGCCATCCTGAACGTGCCCCAGACCGACCTCGAGGCTTACAAGAAGAGTTCGCCCATCTATTTCGCCGAAGGGCTCAAGGGCGCCCTGCTTATCTGCCACGGCGTCGTCGATACCAACGTCCACTTCTCCGACTCAGTGCGCCTGGCCCAGCGTCTCATCGAGCTGCGCAAGGAGAACTGGGAGCTCGCCATGTACCCTGTCGAGAATCACGGTTTTGAGGAAGAAACGAGCTGGGCGGACGAATACACTCGCATCTTCAAACTGTTCGAACGCGAACTGAAGAAGTGACGACCGCTATTTGCCGGGGAGTTCCAAGAGCCGTCCGTACTTCCTGAGCGCCGCCAGCAGCCGGTCATGCGGCAACGCGTGCACCGTGTAACCATTCACGCCGGTCATCGTCCTCGCGGCGACAAGAGCGTTCACGATGGCCTCTTCCGTCGCCTCGACGCTGGCGAGAAAGAGGCGACCCAGCACGTCGTTTGGAAGCATCTCGATCCGCGGCAGACCGCTGCGCGCGGCCGCACGCGGATTCGCGGTCGAGAAGGCGACGAAGATGTCGCCGGAGCCGTTGGAGGCGTAGCTTCCCATTCGGCCCAGGGCGAGCGAAGCGCGCTGCGCGACCCGGCGAAGCTGATGGGGCAGCAGGGGCGCGTCGGTGGCGACCACGACGATGATGGAGCCGCGTTCCTCGGTTTGGGGCGCCTTGCCTGGAAGCAGATCCGCGATCTCCTGTCCGACCGGCGCGCCGGCCACCCGCATCGTCGCCCGGATGCCATAGTTCGACTGCACCAGAGCACCGACCGTGTAGGCGGAGCCGGCCGATTCGATCCGTCGTGAGGCGGTGCCGATCCCGCCTTTGAAGCCATGGGTGATCATTCCGGTGCCGCCGCCCACGTTGCCTTCCGGAACCGGGCCGCCTCGGGCCGAATCCAGTGCTGAGAAAACATGCTCGCGTCGGACATGGAAACCATTGATGTCGTTGAGATCGCCGTCGTAGGTCTCGGCGACCACAGGCAGGGCCCAGAAGACATCGGGCTCCTCCGGAAGTGGGTCGAAGTGGCCACGCTCCACCTGCCACTCGACCACGGCATCACGCACGACGCCCACAGAGTGGGTGTTGGTGATGAGGATGGGGCCCTCCAGAAAGCCGGACTCCGCGATCCACGTGGTGCCGGTCATCTCGCCGTTTCCGTTCAGCGTATGCCAGCCGGCAAACACCGGGTCGTACGAGGCGCCGCGCGGAAGGATCGCCGTGACGCCGGTGCGCACCGGACCCTTGCCGCGGACGAGCTTCCCGTCGCCGCTGATCAACGTGGTATGCCCGACCGTGACGCCTTTCACATCCGTGATCGCATTCAGAGGTCCCGGCTTGCCGTCGAAAGGAATCCCCAGGTCGCGCGCGCGAACGACGGGGTCCGAGGCGCCTGAAGACGCGGGCAGAAGGAAGAAAAGACCAATGATCAGTGCGGTGCGCATGGCGCCCTCCAGTAAACTCACATCTTCAACCTCTCGAGCGTGAACTGAAAAACAGGAGCGTCATGTCCAAAGGAACCCCCGACTACCAGGACGCCGATCTCGTCCTGCGCGTCTACGAGATGCGACGCGAGCCCGTGATGCGCGTCTCCCGCGATGCGTTCAACAGCCGGTTCTGGCCCGCGAATTACGATGACGTGAAGGCCATCACCGTGGCCGGCCACGAGTTGAACGCGCCCTACCGGCAGCTCGGCACCTACTGGGAGATGGTCTACGGTCTCGTGAAGCATGGTGTCGTGCACACCGAGTTCTTCATGGAGACAAATGGCGAGGGCATCTTCATGTACGCCAAGCTCGAGCCCTATCTCGAGCAGCTGCGGAAGGACTTCAACCCCACCATCCTTCGCAACACCGAATGGGTGGCCAAGGAAACCGAGCGAGGACGGATGCTCACCGAGCTCTTCAAGGCCAGGGTACAGAAGGTTCTCGACTCGAAGAAGTAAGGTTCAGCCACGGCCTCCCTGCACATCCCGAACTTCATCGTCGTCGGTGGCCCGCCCATCCACGCGGGCTACGTCCGGCGTCTGTTCAAGGCGGAGGCGGCGGGGAAGATCACCTTCGGCCGCATCGTGGTGATCGACCGCGATCCCGATTGCGCGGTGGCCGCCCTGGTGGGCGAACGGGTGCGCCTCGATGTCGCCTCGTGGAACGACTGGCTGGCCCGCAATCTGTCTCACGCCGCCGCCGGGGATCACCTCGTGCCCTATCACTGGGCCCCGCATGTCCTGCTCGACTGGCTCGCCGCGGATCTGGCCCGCCACGGTGTCTCGCTCACCCGGACCGCGCAGGCTGCCGAACCGCCGGCGCAACCACCCGTGATTCGGGCCACCAAGGCGGGCGACATCGCCCTCTCCTACGCGGAGTGGTTGTGTCCGCCTGCCTGCATCGAGCCCGCGCTGTGTCCCCACACCCGCGGACCGAAGTCGTGGAGCCTGGCTCTTGAACTGGCCCGGGCCCGGCAGTCCTACGTCTTCCCGTGCATGCACCTCGCCTGGGGCGTGGGCACCATCCCGGTGCAGGCGATCTTCAACGTGCGGGATCGTCTGGTCGACGGCCTCATGCGCGGTGACATCACTGCGGACACTCCGTTGTGGGTGGGCTCAGCCAGTCACTGCCACGGCCTCGCGGCCTCGGTGCGTCTTGTTCCAGGCGCCGCCTCGAAGCCTCAGCTCCTGACGAACTGAAGCAGATCGGCGTTGAGCCGGTCCTTGTGGGTGTCGATGAGGCCGTGGGGGGCGCCTTCGTAGACTTTGAGTGTTGAGCCGTTGACCATGGTCGAGGAGAGCAGGCCCGAGGCTGCCAGCGGCACGATCTGGTCGTCGTCGCCGTGCACGATCAGCGTCGGGACATCGATCTTCTTCAGATCCTGGGTGAAGTCTGTCTCGGAGAAGGCCTTGATGCAATCGAATGCGTTCTTGTGGCCGGCCAGCATGCCCTGCCGCCAGAAGGAATCCATCACGCCCTGGGAGACCTTGGCGCCTTTGCGGTTGGCCCCGAAGAACGGGCCGCTCGCGATGTCCTGGTAGAGCTGCGACCGGTCCTGGAGCGAGCTTTGACGGATGCCATCGAAGATGTCCATGGGTAGTCCGCCCGGGTTCGCCGCCGTCTTCAACATCAAGGGCGGCACTGCGGCGATCAGGCCGATCTGGGACACCCGTTTCGTGCCGTGGCGGCCCACGTAACGCGCCACCTCGCCTCCGCCCGCGGAGAAGCCGATGAGGACCGCCTCTTTCAGATGCAACTTTTCGATCAGCTCATGAAGGTCGTCGGCGTAGGTGTCCATGTCGTTTCCCGTCCACGGCTGGCTGGACCTTCCATGGCCGCGTCGGTCGTGGGCGATGCACCGGAAACCGTTCGAGGCCAGGTGCATCATCTGGGCTTCCCAGCTATCGGAGCAAAGCGGCCACCCGTGGCTGAAGACAACCGCGGGACCCGTGCCCCAGTCCTTGTAGTAGATGTCGGTACCGTCGTTGGTTTTGATCATGCTCATGGGGTTGCCCCAGAGCAAAGCCCGTGCCCGGGCAGAGCGCCGCGAACCACGGACTCCCTGCGAGCCCGCACGGGAGGGACACTAGAACAATCTACAAACCGGCCTGAGGCGCCAGCGGATCAGTCGCTGCCGCCACCGCCACCACCGTCTCCTCCGCCCCCGCCATCACCGCCGCCGTCCCCGCCATCGCTTCCCGCGTCGTCATCGGCGTCGTGGTGGTCGGGCTTCCGACCGTCTGAGGGCGTGGACGCGATATCCCCACTCTCCGACCCGGCGCCGGACCGATCGGGCCTCGCCCGGTCGCGCGGTTGCGAGCTCTGCCAGAGCCAGACGACCACGCCCAGCCCGATCAGGAGGGCGAACCCGGCGGCGGCTAGAAGATTGATGGACATGCGGGGGTGTTATCGCAACAATATGACGATGGCGTGACGCCCAGGCGCTTTTTCCTGGAAATCGGCTCCAACCCCCTAAAATACCGCGATGAAAGCCATTCGTGCGGATGAACTTGCGCCCGGAACGGCGACCAGTGTCATGCTCGGCGGAGTGAATGTCGCCCTTTTCAATATCGGCGGCGCTTTCCATGCCGTCGAGAACAAATGCGCGCACCGGGCCGGCCCTTTGGCCGAAGGTTTCGTCTCAGGCAACGTCGTATTTTGCCCCTGGCATGACTGGCAGTACGACGTAACTACCGGGACCTGTCTCAATGCGCCGGGATTCAATGTTCGATCTTTTTCCGTCTCCGTTCAGGACGGCGACGTCTTAGTGGATGTAACTGGAGTGTGAAGACCTTATGAAGTTGTCCGATACCCGAAACGCCTTTGGAGCCGCCCTGTTGCTGGGGATGAGCGTCGCGGCGGCGGCCCAGCAGGCCCCGCCCCAGCCCACGCCCACTCCGGCCACCCCCTCCATCGTGTTTCCCTCTCAGGTCGAGTTGGTCACCGTGGACGCCGTGGTCACCACCAAGAAGAACGTCCCCATCGAGAACCTCACCAGGGAATCCTTCACCGTCTTCGAGGACGGAAAGGCGCAGGAAATCACCAGCTTCGAAGCGGTGATCCTGCCCCCCAGCCAGTCGGTGGCTCCCCGCACTTCCCGCACTATTTCCACGAACCAGGGGGCCGAAACACGCACCGGCCGCACCTTTGTCATCGTCTTCGATGACGTCCACCTTCATCCCTTCCAGGCCAACCGCGCTAAGGCGGCCATCGACCAGTTCCTGAAGAACGGCACCCGCGATGGCGATCGGGTGACCCTTCTGGCCAGCGGCGGCGGCGCGTGGTGGAGTACCCGCATGCCCGAGGGCTACAACGAACTGACCGCGCTGCTCAAGCGCCTCGATGGCCGCGACATTCCCGACACCGGGCAGGATCGCGTCACCGAGTGGGAGGCCATGCGCATCCACATCTACCGCGACCAGCAGGTTGAGGAGCGGGTGGTCCGTCGGTTCGAGACCTACGGGGTCAACCCGGGCTCGCGCCAGAATTCGGCGGGAGACGGGTCCATGTTCGATGGCGATCCCCTGGTTCAGGGCCGCGCCTCCGAGGTGTACTACCAGGCCACGGCGAAGAACAAGATCACCTTGAACGCCATCGAGCGGGCCTTGAACTCCCTCGCCTCCAGCAAGGGCCGCAAGTCGCTGATCCTCGTTTCGCAGGGCTTCATCTTCGACCCGAATCTCGACGAGTTCAAGAACGTGGTGCAGGCCTCACGGCGCGGCAACTGCGCCATCTACTTCGTCGATACCCAGGGCCTGGGCGGCATGCCCATCGCCATGACCGCAGAGTTCGGCCCCGCCCTCGCCAATCAGGATGTCGGCGCGGCCTTCGCGGAGAATCTCGAAAGGGCTGAAGGCGCCGAGTCGATTGCCGCGGACAGCGGCGGCTTCACAGTCAAGAATTCCAACGACCTGGTGAAGGGACTGCAGCGCATCGCCGACGAGACGCGCGTCTACTACCTGATCGGCTACAACCCGAACAATCCCAAGCGGGACGGGAAATTCCGCAAGATCGAGGTCAAGGTCGCGGGCAAGGACATACGGGTGCGCGCGCGCAAGGGTTACTACGCGGCGCTCGACGGACAGTCCACGGTGGCGAAGAAAGTGGAGGGTGGACCCGATCCTCAGTTCCAGGAAGCGCTCGACTCGCCCTTCGAGGTTCCCGACATTCCCATCCGCCTCACCTCGTACGTCTTTGATGAAACCCTGCTCGGCAAAGCCTCGGCCATTCTCCACGCCGATGTCGACCTGAGCGCTTTCGCCTTCAATGAGAAGGAAGGACGTTTCGCGAACACGCTGGAGTTCCTGCTCGTGGTGGCTCACCGGGAGACCGGCGAGTTCAACCGGTACGACCAGAAGATCGACATGAATCTCCGCCCGGAGACGAAGGACAAGTACACAAAGTCCTGGTTTCCCATCCAGCGCGACTTCGAGCTCCTTCCCGGGGCCTATCAGGCGAAGATCGTGATCCGCGACAAGAACTCATCGAAGGTGGGCACGGTCATTCATGACTTCGAGGTGCCGGATCTGGCCTCCTGGCGAATTTCCACCCCGGTGCTGACGGACACCACGCAGCCGGTGGTCCAAGGTCAGGAGAACGCGGTTCCGAAGCTGATTCTGCTGGCCCGCCGCGACTTCGAATCCGGATCGCGTCTCTTCTGCCAGTTCGACGTCTACAACCCGACCAAGGACAAGGCCACGGGCATGCCGCGGGTCACCGCGGGTTACACCATCCGCAGGAAGAGTGACGGCATGGTGTTCCTGAAGATCGCGCCCACCATGATCCAGCCCACCTCCCTCGGCCGGTTGTCGCGCATCGTGGGGCCGCCCCTCGAGGGCGCGGAACCAGGCGAGTACGAGTTCGAACTGAACTTCAAGGATGAACTCTCGGGCAAGATCCTCGACTACAAGGAGGACTTCACCGTTCTTCCCAAGCGCACCGCTTCGGCCGACCTGAAGTAGCTCCCACGAACGTCCTCCATTTCGTCGCAGTCCTGGCCGGGCTGATCTTCCTCGTCGCCGAGGATTCCCTCGGGCCGCTCGCTTTCCTGGTCAAGATGACGCCGGTGGCAATCCTGAGCCTGATTGTGTTTCGATCGGCCCCGAAGGCGGGGAGCCGGCTCGCCGCCTTTGGTCTCGCGCTGTCGGCGCTTGCTGATGGAGTGATCGAGTGGAGCTTCCTGGGGGGGCTGGTGGTCTTCCTGCTGGCTCACCTCTTCTACATCGCCGCCTTCGTCGCGGTTGAACGTCGCGGGCGATTCTCCCGGCTCATCCCCGTGGCGTTGTGGGCGGCGGTGGTCCTTCCCCTGATCGTGTCCCGCGCGGGCGCCCTCGGCGTCCCCGTTCTCGTCTACGGTCTGGTGATCTTCACCATGATCTGGCGCGCCGCGGCTGCCGCGTCCTTCTCGGGGTGGAACGCTTCGGTCATGGGGTTGTGTGGGGCGCTTCTGTTCGGGCTGTCCGACTCCCTTCTCGGATACTCACGCTTCGTGGGCCCCTTGCCCATGTCCAACCTGCTTGTCCTTGGCACCTACTGGTCCGCGCAGGCGCTGATCGCCTCGAGTTTCGCGCGGGCGCGGTAAGCGTGGGTTCGTTTGTGCTAAGAACCCCCTTTATGTCGCGCTTCCTGAAGCTCGCCCTGTTCGCTGCGGCGCTGGCCGTGGTCGTGGTCATCTTCCGCGCGTTCGCGGCCGGACCGACGCCTGCTCCCGCGGCCGAGCGGATCACTTTCGCCATAGATGAAGACGCCGCGGTAGATCGCTTTCAAGGGGCACTCCGCTTCCGCACCATCAGCACCCAGGACGGCAGCGTCGATACTGCCGCCTTCCTTGGCCTCCATGAGTTCCTGCGCACCGCCTTCCCACTGGTGCACCGCCACCTCTCCCGCGAAGCCCTCGACCTGAGTCTCATCTATCGCTGGCGTGGCCGCGACCCTGAGAAGGCGGCGGTGGTGCTGATGGGACATCTCGACGTCGTGCCCATCGCACCTGGCACCGAGGGTGCTTGGACCCATCCTCCGTTCGACGCGGCGATCGATGGCGACTGGATCTACGGGCGTGGAACTCTCGATGACAAGTCCACGGTGATGGCGGTGCTCGAGAGCATCGAGCACCTTTTGAAGGAAGGGTTCATCCCCGAGCGCACCATCGTTTTGCAGTTCGGTCATGACGAGGAGGTGGGCGGGGTCAGGGGCGCCAAGGCCATGGTCGAGAAACTGGTGGGCGACGGCCTGCATCCTGGCCTCGTCCTCGACGAGGGAGGGGCGCTCACCTCGGCCAAAGTGATCGGAGCGAGCGGTCTGGCTGCACTGATCGGAGTGGGGGAGAAGGGGTTCGCCTCCTTCAGTCTGGCGGTGGGCGGCGACGGCGGACACTCGTCCGCGCCGCCCGCGGTCACCCAGATCGGCCGGCTGGCCCGCGCCATCGTGGCTCTCGAGAAATCGCCCTTCGTGGCGACGCTCGACGGCGTGCCCCGCGAGATGCTGGAGCGCTCCGCACCGCATGTCTCGCTGTCGCATCGATTGGTCCTGGCCAATCTGTGGCTCTTCCGGCCCCTCGTCACCGAGGCCCTGCTCACTGATCCCCGCACCGCCTCCATGTTGCGCACTTCCACCGCGGCCACCATCTTCAACGCGGGCAACAAGGACAACGTCCTGCCGGCCGAGGCCCGGGCCACCGTCAACTTTCGCATCCGTTCCGGTGAAACCGTCGAGTCGGTGCGGCAGCGCGTGGTCCGCCTCATCGCGGACAATCTGGTGGAGGTGAAGGTCGAGGGTTTCCGCTCGGAGCCGCCTCCTCCCTCGCCCACTCATGGGCCCGCGTTCGACGTGGTGGGTCTTTCCGCCCGGCAGACCCTGGGGGGCGCGGAGGCCGAGCCCATTGTGCTCCCCTTCCTCCTGATGGGAGCCACCGACGCGCGTTACTGGTCGGCCCACGCCAAGGCGGTGTACCGGTTCAATCCCTTTCCGATGGAGGACGACGCGCTCAAGCGCGCCCACGGCACCAACGAACGCGTGTCGAAGGCCGGTTATATCAACGGCATTCGTTTCTACGTCCAGCTCATCAAGAACTCCCAGTTTCTCGATTAGGCCCCGGGCTCCACTGAAGCGTCAGCCGGAGGGCCTGCCCTGAGCCGTCGATGCGTCCGAGCAAGGGCCTGCCCTGAGCCGTCGAGAAGGTCCCGTCGAAGGGCTAGTGCACGGCGCGCGACTGGACCTTGTCCTTCGTGGCGAGGGAGAACTTCGCGTCGGTCGCGCCGCCCTTGGTGATGCGGTCGGCCACGTAGGCCCCGAGAGCGGGGCCGTGCTTGAAGCCGTGGCCCGAGCCTCCGCCCACCAGCCACAGGTTCGGATGGTTCGGGTGGCGATCGACAAGGAAGTCGCCGTTCGATGAGTTCTCGTACTGGCAGACCTCGCTGCCCACGATGGGGGCGTTCTTCAGACCCGGGAAACGCTCGGCGACGAAAGCCTTCACCCGTGCCGTGCTCTCCGCGGTGACCAGGCGTTCGCCCGAGTCGGGATCGAAGCGGGGACCATGCTGGTCGAGGGCTACCTTGAAGCCCTTGGTCTCCAGATCGGGGAGACCGTAGATTTCCGCGCCGAAGTCGATCCAGGTCGGCATCTTCGGGGGCGCGTAGGAATCGTCGCCCGGAGGCACGCCGAAATAGAAGACCTCCTGGCGGGTGGGGAAGATGCGGTCCCCGAGGATGTCCGGGAACACTTTGCCCAGCCATGGTCCACAGGCGAAGACGAAATGTTTGGCCTTGACCACGCGCTCGCCGACCCGAATGGAGGTGACCGGACCATCGCCACTCGGGGCCTCGGCCCGGCCGAGGATCAGCTCACCGCCGGCTCTCTCGAACTCGCGCGCCACCACCTGAACCGACCGCCGAGCGAAGAGCACGCCCGAACGTGGCTCCGACACCGCCCAGGTGATGGGACCGAAGTCGATCTGCGGATAGCGGCTCACGAGGTCGGCGCGCTCGAGTTTCTCGTGGGGAATCGAGGCGCGCTTGAGGCCGGCGAGGCTTTCCATGGTGAGTCCGTCGCGCTCGCGCGCGAGGAACAACATGCCGGTTTCGGTGAAGAGCCGCTCGCCCGTGGCGTTTTGGAGGGCCTTCCACTGAGAGAGCGAGTGCCATGACATGCGCGTGTAGATCTCAGCCGAGCCGTAGCCCATGCGGATGACCCGCGTCTCGCCTCCTGAACTGGCGCGCGAACTGCCCGGGCCGTAGGCGTCGATGAGGGCGACCTTCAACCCGCGCGCCTGAAGGTGCCGCGCCGTCCACACCCCGAACACGCCCGCGCCAACCACGACAACTTCGGCCTCGACCCCAAGCTGGGGAGCCGCACCTGCGGACGGCCTTTCATGCTCTTCCCCCCAGACCCCCCTCGCTTCGGCCGAGTGAATCGGCCTTCGCTCGCCGCCGGGAATCGGGGCTGCGCTCGAGGCTCCAGTGGCGGCGGTGGCTGCGACCGCAGCGCCCACGAAGGTCCTGCGGCTCACCTTTGGTTTCACGGTTGCTCTCCTCTTCTTCGCGGCCATGGGGGTGGGGTTGACTCGCGAGAGCCTATCGCAGGCGTCCGCGAGTGCCCATACAATCAGCCATTCAAGGGAGATCGATTGATGAGTGCAGCAGGGACGTCGGTTCGGGAGAACGTCGGTGCTTCCGAGTGGGAGCAGCGGGTCAACCTCGCCGCCTGTTATCGGCTGGTTGCGCACTACCGCTGGGACGACCTGATCTTCACCCACATCTCCGCGCGCGTTCCCGGACCGGAGCACCACTTCCTCATCAACCCCTATGGAATGTTGTTCGAGGAGATCACCGCCTCGAGCCTGGTCAAGGTGGATTTGAACGGCGAGAAGGTGATGCCCAGCGCCTACGAGATCAATCCCGCCGGCTTCACTATCCACAGCGCCATTCACGCCGCCCGTGAGGATGCCAAATGCGTGCTTCATCTTCACAGCTTGAACGGAGTCGCGGTGGGCGCGCAGAAGGGCGGTGTTCTGCCCATCTCGCAGCAGTCGATCTTCGTCCTGTCATCGCTCGGCTATCACAACTACGAAGGCGTGGCTTTGAACGAAGCGGAGAAGCCCCGGCTGGTGGCCGACCTTGGCGACCGGAACTTCCTCATGCTGCGGAACCACGGATTGCTCACCGCCGCGGAAACCGTTCCCGACGCCTTCCTCCTCATGTACATCTTCGAGGCGACGTGCGCGATTCAGGTGCGTGCCCAGGCGGGCGGCTCGGAGTTGATCGCGGTTGATCCGAGGATCGTGGCTGGCGCGCAGGCCGCGGGGAAACAGGTTCTACGCGGCGCGGGCGGCGGGCTTGCGTGGCCCGGGCTCCTCCGCATGCTCGACCGCCGGGACGCGTCGTACCGCGAGTGATCCGGATTAAAAGCGAAAACTCACGCCCAGGGAGAAGCGCTTGTCGACGTTCACGCGAGGGGTGCCCGACAAACCCACTTTGCGGAACTCGGCGCGCAGACGGGCCACGCCGATTGGAACCCGCACCCCGCCAAACACCGCGTTGACGCTGCCCCAGTCGCTGCTCGTGCCGAACTTCTGGCGATAGGCCCCCACACCGATGCCGATGAAGGGCGACACCTTGAGCGAAGGCGGATTCAGTTCCACCTGGGCGGTGTAGGTCTCGATGGAAGTCAGCGGGTCCTCGCCATTCATGCGCGCGAACTCACCGCCCGCCTGAAGGAAGGGGAGAGAGATAAGCGCGGCGTGGAAGCCGAAACCCGTCTTCCAGTCGACCCTGGGCGTGGGCATGGTGAGGAAGGCCCCGATCTCGCCAGCGGAGACGGGCGCTCCGAAGAGCGCCAGGGGCAGAGCCAGCGCCGCCGACATGAGGAAACGCGCGACTCGAACCTTCTGTGCCATGGTGCGACCTCCATCCTGGGTTAAGACTTTGATTTCGAGAGCTGATGCTCTTTGTGCACCGTCCACAGGATCGGCAGCACGGACAGGCCGACGATCAACAGAGCGATCTTGTCGATGTTCTGGGCGAGATCAAACCCAGGGGCCATCTTCTTGAGGATGGGAGGCAGGAAATAGCCGGCGAGAACCATGCTCCAAACCCAGGTGAAGGCGCCAATCACGTTATAGAAGATGAAGGTGGGGAAGGGCATCTTGACCATGCCGGCCACGATGGGGGCGAAGGTGCGCACAATGGGCACCCAGCGTCCGGCCACGATGAAGAAGGTACCCCACCGTCCGTAGAACTCCTCGGTCTTGGTCAGGTACGCCCGCTTGTAGACGGGGATGCCGAGAAAACTCTTCTCCGGCCAGGTGTAGAGGGTCTTGCCGAACCAAGAACCGATCCAGTAGCCGACCTGATCACCGAGGATGCCGCAGACCGGCACGATGGAGAGCAGAGCCCACAGGGGGATAAGGGGCTGGCCGTCGGGCCCGGGAGTGGCGGCGAAGATCCCGCACAGGACGAGCAGGGAATCGCCGGGCAGAAGGGCGAAGAAACCCGTTTCCGCGAAGATGATGAGGCAGATGACGGGAAGACCGCCGGTCTGGATGAGCCACTGAATGCCCTCGGGCTTCAGGAACCACAAAAGTTGATGGACGATCTCCAAACGGCCTCCCCCAAGAAAAAAGCGAACGGCGGAGTCTAGTGCGTCGCATCAGGTTGACGCGAGCACCAGACGCCGTCGTTCGCTCTTCAGATCACTTGAAGGTGGCGGTGGGGCGCTTGCCTTCGTAGCGGAGGGTGATCTCGCTGACCGTGCACAGATCGAAGTCTTCCCAGATCGCTTCCTCACCGTCCGAGAACACGATCCGCATGTCCCAGTTGCACTCCTTCTCCTTGTGGGAGAATTGAATGGTGACTCGCTGGCCGTTATCCAGGGTGTCGGATTCCATGATGTCTTCGCCCCAATCCTTCTGATTGGGGAGGGCGACGTAGACCTCGTCGATGTCGTAACCGGTGCGGTTGATCAGAACAAAGTCCTGGTCCCCCGCGAGGATAGTGATCGGGTTGATGGCGAGGGTCACGGCGAGGCCGAGACTCAAAATGGCGAACATACGTTTGGAGAGATTCATGATTCTGGACGTTAGGGGCACTAATCCCCCCGTGTCAAATCCCAACGTTTTCCAGACGGCTCGACGACAGATTTCAAAGGAGATATCCCCGTGAAGCGAGGCTTTTTCGGCGTACTTTCCCTGGCCTTGACCCTTGGCCTGGCCCCAAGCCCGGTCTCGGCCCAAACCGAGGCTCCGGCGGGGACCAAGGGCTTCTATCGATTCCCCACGCTGCGCGGCGACACCATCGTCTTCGCCGCTGAAGGAGATCTGTGGACGGTCTCCACCCAAGGCGGAATGGCGCGACGGATCACCACCCATCCCGCCCAGGAGTCCGACCCGCTTCTTTCGCCCGACGGACGCACCCTCGCTTTCACCGCGCGCTACGAGGGACCGGTCGAGGTCTACACGATGCCCATGGAAGGCGGCGTGCCTACGCGTCGAACATTCGAGGCTGAGCCTTCGATAGCCACGACGTGGACGCCCGCCGGTGACCTCGTGTACACCACCCAGCGTTACTCCACCCTTCCCGATCCGCAGCTAGTGAACATCAGCCTCAAGTCGGGTGAGCGCACGCGTCTTCCTCTGGCCCAGGCGTCCGAGGGCTCGTACGACCAAAGCGGCCGCACTCTCTACTTCGTGCGTCCGGCGTTCCACCAGAACGTGACCCGGCGCTACAAAGGCGGAACCGCGCGCAAGATCTGGAAGTTCACCGAAGGCCAGCCCGAAGCCGTGCCTATGACCGCGGACTATGCGGGCGAGAGCCATTCGCCCCTGTGGTGGAACGGACGGGTCTACTTCGTCACCGATCGCGACGGCACCATGAACGTGTGGTCGATGAACGAGCAGGGCGCCGACCTTCGCCAGCACACGAAGCACTCGGGCTGGGATGTGAAGAAGCCGGCGCTCGACGCGGGTCGCCTTGTTTATCAGGTCGGCGCCGACCTGTGGCTCTACGACATCGCCAAGGCAGCCGAGCGGATGATCTCGATCAGTCTCCCTTCCGACTTCGATCAGCTGCGTGAGAAGTGGGTGAAGAAGCCGATGGAGGCCCTGACCTCGGTTCACCTGCATCCCAAGGGGGAGTCGGTGGTTCTCACCGCGCGCGGCCGGGTGTTCGTGGCCCCCGCAGGCTCGGGTCGGCTGGTGAACGCAACGCGCAAGTCGGGCGTGCGTTACCGCGATGTGCGTTTCATGCCCGACGGCAAGAGCCTGCTGGCCCTCTCCGATGCCTCGGGCGAGTTTGAGTTCGCCATCCTGCCTCCCAATGGCGTGGGTGAAGAGAAGGCGCTGACCAGCGACGGCAAGGTCCTGCGCTTCGACGGGCGCCCCTCGCCCGACGGCAAGTGGATCGTCTACACCGACAACAACAGCGGTGTCTGGCTCTTGAATGTGGCCACGAAGGAACAGACCATGTTCGCCCCGAACCACGAGGGCGGCGGCGATTTCGCCTGGTCGTCGGACAGCCGCTGGATCGCGTGGTCGCAGACCGCGTCGAACACCTTCCTGCAGATCCTCCTCTACAACGTCGAGACGAAGGCCACCACCCCGGTCACCACCGACCGGGTCAACAGCAACAGTGCGGCGTTCAGCCCTGACGGCAAGTGGCTCTACTTCCTCTCCGATCGCAATCTCAATTCCGTGGTGGGTTCACCGTGGGGGCCGCGGCAGCCGGAGCCATTCTTCGATCGTCCCATCAAGATCTACCAGGTGGCGCTCAAGAAGGGCCTGCGCCCGCCGTTCAAGCCCGCCGACGAACTGCATCCCGATGCACCCGAGAAGCCGGAAGCGAAGCCTTCGCCCACGCCTTCCGCCAAAGCCGCGGCGAGTCCAACGCCCACGCCGAGCCCCACCCCCGTCCCCGCGAAGGTGGACATCGACCTCGAAGGCCTGAGCGGGCGCATCTACGAGGTCCCCGCGGGATCGGGGCGCTTCAGCGACCTCGCTGTCGTCGCGAAGACACTGTTCTGGATCACCGCGGATCCGGGTGGCGAGCGTCGCCGGCATCTGATGGCCATGGAGATTGCGAACAAAGACCCGAAGCCGATTCGGGTCATCGAGGAAATCACTGACTACGAAGTGTCGGCAGACGGCAAGAAGATGCTGGTCCAGAAGCGAGAGGACCTCTATGTCGTCGACGCGGGGACCAAGGTGATCACTCCCACCGACCTTCCGAAGGCCAAAGTGAACCTTACGGGTTGGACGTTCCCCATCGACGTGCGTGAAGACTGGAAGCAGATCTTTGTCGACGCCTGGCGCATGGAGCGCGATTACTTCTACGACCGCAACATGCACGGTGTCGACTGGGCCGGCGTGCTGAAGCGGCACTTGCCCCTGGTTGACCGGATCACCACGCGCGAGGAGCTTTCCGATCTCATCGGCTGGATGGTGGGCGAGCTTTCCATCCTGCACACCGCGGTGCGGGGCGGCGATCTGCGTCTTGGGCCCGACGACGTGAAAGTCCCATCCCTTGGCGCGCGCCTCGTGCGCGACACGAACGCGGGCGGCTACCGCATCGACTACATCTATCAACACGATCCCGACTATCCCGAGGAACGTGCGCCCCTGGCCGACCCCGAGCTGAACCTCAGCGTGGGCGACGTGCTGCTTTCGGTGAACGGAGTCGACGCCTTGTCGACCGATCAGTTCGAATCGCTGCTGCGCGGGCAGGAAGGGCGTCAGGTTTTGCTGAGGGTCAAGGCGGGCAAGGGTGGCGCCGCGCGTGACGTCATCGTAGTTCCCACCGTCGACGAGCGCAGTCTCCGCTACACCGACTGGGAGCACACGAGGCGCCTCGAAGTGGAGGAGAAGTCGAAGGGGCAACTCGGCTACGTTCATCTGCGCGCCATGGGCGGAGGCGACCTCACCTCCTGGTACCGGCACTTCTATCCCGCGTTCGATCGCGCCGGCATCATCATCGACGTCCGCCACAACCGCGGCGGCAACATCGACAGCTTCCTCCTCTCGAAGCTGATGCGCCGGGCCTGGATGTATTGGCAGGGCCGGTCAGGAGAGCCCACCTGGAACATGCAGTTCGCGCCTCGCGGACATCTGGTGGTGCTGGTCGACGCCGAGACCGCGTCGGACGGCGAGGCTTTCGCTGACGGCTTCCGGCGCCTTGGCCTTGGCAAGGTCATCGGCGTGCGAACGTGGGGCGGCGAGGTTTGGCTCTCCGACGTGAACCGTCTCACCGACGGCGGCATCGCGCGCGCCCCTCAGACGGGCGTGTATGGCCCCGAGGGTGAGTGGCTCATCGAGGGCCACGGTCTCGAGCCGGACATGGTGGTCGACAATCTGCCCCACGCCACCTTCAAGGGTCAGGACGCTCAGCTCGAAGCCGCCATCGCCCACCTGCAAGCGGAGATCAAGAAGGACCCGCGCCCAGTCCCAAAGGCCCCGAAGCACCCGGACAAGTCATTCAAATATCCAATGTAGCCCTTCGACGGCGGTCGCTTCGACCGCTTCGCAGCACGGACCACCCTCAGCGACCGGTGGCTGAGTTCCACCCTTCGCTACAACGTCCCGAAGCCGCGGAGGAGTTGATCGAGGTGGGCGTATCGTGCGAGGTAGTCCGCGCGGGAGCGCTGGATCACGTCGTGCGCTTCCTGACGACCGTACACGTGGGTGATCTCACACACCGGGGTCAACGCACCCGGGGCCTGCTTGTAGGTCAGGAAGTAGTGGCGGAGACGATCGATGACGACGGGCGGGCAATCGGCGACTTCGCGGATATGGCCATAAGTCGCATCGCCCTCGAGGACTGCCACGATCTTGTCGTCGGCCTCGTCGCCGTCGAGCATGCGCATGCCCCCGATGGGGATGGCGCGCACCAGGATGTTCCCGTGCGAGATCGAGCGCTCCGTCAGCACGCAGATGTCAAGGGGATCGGCGTCTCCCACGATGCCTGAGTGGCCGGTGCGCTGTGCGCTCAACGCCGCGACATTGTCCGCGCACAGAGTCTGGGGCAGCAGACCATAAAGACTCGGGCAGAAGTTCGAATACTTCTGAGGACGGTCCACGCGCAGCAGACCGGTGAGCTTGTCCAACTCGTACTTCACCGTGTCGGTGGGCACGATCTCGATGTAGGCGGTGACCACAGACGGGGCGTCCTTCCCGAGGGGCACGCCATGCCAGGGATGGGATTGGGAAAGGGCGCCGATGGCCTGCCAGGGGTTTTCCATGTGCCCCTCATTCTCTCAGCCCTTCCCCGCGAGGCCCGAAGAAAGCATGGGAAGGCCCAGCGAAGATTTCTTCGTGCCCGTAAGGCCTTGATTTTAAGATACTTGCCCGACGCGGTCTCCGGTGGGTGATTTTCCTCACAGTGTCCCGCCGGGCGCGCTGATCACCCGTGCTAGCGTCTTCGCCATCCCCATGAAGAAGTCTGCCCTTTTTATTTTCCTGGCCATCGGTCCATTTGCGCCTTCGCTCGCATCCGCGCAAGCCGTCCTGAACGTTCAGATCGTCAATGGCTACAACCTCATCGTCGACTCCAATGTCACCGCGCCGCCGACCTATGCGCCCCGATCGGCCTACATCGGCGCCCAGATCTGCAACACCGGCAACATGCCGGCCGACAACGTCTTTGCCAACGTGGGGAACTACGACGGCGGCGTGAGCCCTACCCCGGGGACCTTCCCGGTGCGCTCGTTCGGGGCGGACGCCGCTCGCCCGCAACTGGCCGGCACCGGGGACTACTCCTTGTCGCTCGCGGGGAGCACAAGTGATGGTGCGCGTTACGTGGGCACTCTGGCCGCGGGCGAATGCCGCATCCAGTACTGGCTCTTCACCTACCCCGCGTGCGTGAACATTTCCGATGGCGCGGGCGGTTTTATCGGGCAGGAGCCCCCCTGCAACGTCAGCATCACCGGCGGGGTCAAGCCCGAGGATGACCTGACCCTCGACTACGACGTGTGGGCCACCAGCACCACCGGCGGAGTCGTTACCGCCACCTCTCGTCGCGATTTCACCATGCGCAATGAAATCTCGGCGGCGGCGAACAAGATCTGGCCCAACAACACGGCCAAGGTCCCCGACGACTACCTCACCGCGATCCAATCGGTTCTCGGCTGGGGCACCATCGGCCCCGACGGCCAGCCCCTCACCGCCTCCAATCCGATCTATCCCGGCCAGCGCGTCATCACCACCCAGGGCATCTGGTACGACCTGGGCAACGTGGGCGCCGGGTTCGACAACGACGGCGATCTGGTCCCGGACTCCAACGCCTGGCTGCAGCCGGTCGGCGACTACACCAAGTTCGATTCCGACTGTTTCCGCATGGTGAAGGTCTACGGAATCGTCGTGGTCAAGCTGGTCACGGGCGGCGAACTGCTCATCCCCTTCCTCGACGAGTTGTACTTCGAGCACCTCCCTGACAACACCGGTGTCGTCGGCCTCGTCTACTACCAGTACGTCGCCACCAGCGAGGGGTGCGCCGCCAACATGTCCCCGTATCAGGAGGCGGCCTCGGGCTTCGATAACGAGAAGTTCTCCGGCGACTATGGCCTCAACCTCGGTCTGAACAGCGGTAGCTTCGGGACGGACCTGAGCTTCGTCAAGAGCGATGGCGTCAGCTCCATCGCTCCGGGCGGCAGCCTCATCTATTCCGGTACCGCGGCAAACACCGGAACCGGGGTGAATCTGGGCGCCCCCGACCTTGGTGTTCCCTTGACCTTCAACGAGACGATTCCGCAGGGAACCACACTGGTGGCGGGCTCGGCCGACGACAGCCCCAACACCAACCTGACCGAACCCACGGGAACCGGCACCTTCACCCAGGGCTACACCAACACGGGGGGAACCCTCGACCTGTGCCCGATCGGCTACAACATCACCTCTTCCAGCTACGTCATCCTGTATTCGAACGATGGCGGCGCGAACTTCTCTCTGACCGAACCCGGTGGCGTCACCAATATCCGGTGGATGTTGTTCACCAACCTCGCCCTCGATGGCGGCCACGACGGAGCCGCCTGCGTGGCCCCAAACAGCGTGTACGACAATGGTGTGATCCAAACCTCCCTGCCCGCGGGGAAGACCGCGGCCTTCAGCTTCGAGGTTACGGTGGATGCGAACCCGGGACCCGTGGTCTGCAACACCGCGTCCGTTGGCTTCGGCTCGGTCCCTTCGTCCAAGAGTTCCACCGATTGCACCGTGGTGACCGGCAACAACAGCCTGAGCGGCACCATCTTCAAGGATGACGGTGCGGGTGTGGGCGGTATCTACGGCAACGGCGCCAAGGACAACGCCACCGAGGTGGGTATCGGCGCCGGCGTGGTGGTGAGCCTCTACTACGACCTGAATGGCGATGGTAAATACGACACCGGCGATATCGCCTATGCCGCGACCACCACTTCCGCCTCGGGCACCTACAGTTTCACCAGCCTTCCCGACGGCCCCTTCGTCGTCGTCGCCAAGAAGTACGACGGAGTCAGCCGGAATCTGAGCGGAACTACAGTGTTGGGCAGCACCACGGTCACGTCGACCGGACTGTTCCGGTTCACCGACGTGGGTTCCGCGATCTCCGGCGCCGGTATTCCTCTCGGGGCCACCATCGTCTCGTACAACAGCGACTCCTCCATCACCATCAGCCTCGCCGCCACCGCCAGTGGAACGAACACCCTCACTCTCGCGCCGAACGTCGCCGTCAACGATGCCGTCAACGACACCACCTACGGTTTCACCGGGTACGGCAACACCACTCGCGATCCCAACCTTCCTCTCGCCAACGATCAGGGCATCCTCAAGATGAATGAGAGCCTGACCACCGTGACTCTGGCCGTGAACATCGACCTTGACGGCAACAATGCCGCCGCTCAATCGATCACTCAGGTCGACTTCGGTTTCGCGCCGCCCCTCCTGGTCACCAAGACCGTACCGGTGAGTACGGTGGACGAAGGGGATTTCTTCACCTACACCATCAACCTCAAGAACCGGCTGCCCAGCGTGGGAGTCCAGGGCCCCACGGGCTGTCAGTACACCGCGTGGGCGACGACCGGGACCAACGGGTCGCCCGGATCCAAGGCTTTCACCGATCCTCTCAACGCCTTCGACGGGCCCAACCGCACGGTGTCCACCGCGCTCATCGACGGTGGAGGCAACCGCTTCATTATCGGCAGCGGATTTACCCTGGCGCCGCAGTCGGGGACGATCACCAAGGTGGAGGCGCTCGCCATGGCTTACTTCAACACCACGCTCACCAACGACTTCCTGACCATTTCCACCGCACTGGGGGTCGACAGCGAGGAGGTGGTGCTCAACACGGCACTGATCGCTAACTACGTGGGCGAACCCCCAACCCTGGAGCCCAATAGCGCGGTGTCCGCCGATTTCACCATCCTGCGGCCGGGTGGCGGGGCCTGGGCCTTCGCCGACTTCGCTACCTTGGAGGTCCAACTCGACGGAGACAAGGCCAGCGCCGCCGACGCGAAGACTCTGGCTGTCGATGCCATCGGGATCCGTGTCACCACCGACGCGGCCTGCGAGGCCGGAACCTCCACCACGCTGAGCCCGGTGCCCGTGCGCGACCAGTTCGACACCACCAACCTGACGTTTGTGTCGGCGGTTCCGCCCCCCACCACCGTCTCCGGCGGCACCATCACCTGGTCCGACGTGGGTCCGATCACACCGGGCTCGACCACCACACTCAGTGTGACCATGCGGGCGAAGGATGTCACGGGGTTGAGCGTGGGCACCTGCGCCGCCCTGCCGACCATTGCCGGCAACTGCAACTTCGTCGAGGGCGGCTACACCGGCAACAACGTCTTCTACGCCGACGGCCGCCAGGCGAACAACGGCTCGGCCAGCGTGCCCGTGAGCATTCAGGGCAAGGGCGAGCTGAGGGGTGTTGTGTGGAAAGACACCGATGACGACGGTTGGGCGATCAACCTCGCCGAGCCCGCGTTGCCCGATGTGTCGGTCAGTCTCTACGCCTGCGTTCAGTCGGATGGCCTGCTGGAGACCGACAACCAGAACAACCCGGCGAGGAACTGCGACGGGAGCGGCGGCATCACCGCGATGAGCAGCGGAAACGCCTGGCGCAAGATCGCCACCACCACCACGGATTCGCTGGGCGCCTACGAGTTCCTTGGTCTCGACACCGGCTTCTATCTCATCGAAGTGGGGGATACCGACGGTCTGCCCACCGGAGGCAATACCGCCCCGTTCAGCGGCGTGCAAAGTGCCGAGGCCGACGATGATCAGAGTTCAACCGCCGGCAGCGCCGACGGCCACGACTGCACCGGGCATGGTGCTGGTCCGTTCGCCACCTGTAACAACATCTGGGGCTCGTCCACCGCGGCGCTGCGGACCGACCAGACCACCATCAACATTCTCGATGGCGCGGCCGAGGAGTCGGTCGACGGCATCAACTTCGGCTACTACATCACCACCGCGTTCCTTTACGGGAACGTCTGGCACGACGTCAATGGCGACGCCGTCCGCGATCCCCAGGACGGAGACCTTTCCGGCTTCAGCGTGGCTCGCTGGTCCGATCCCAACGGTGACGGCAATCCCGCGGACGGCCTGCTCCAGGCCACCACCACCACCGACGCCAACGGCGACTGGTCGTTCAGCGGTCTGGCCGCCGCCTCCTACGTCATCATCGTGACTCCGCCCACCCTGCTCAACAATGTGTGGACCGAGACGGTGGAGTCGACCGGCGGAACGGCCAGCCTGAACAACCAGATCCCGGTGACCCTGACCGCCGGGCAGATCTCGGGCTCCCACGACTTCGGCTACACCCTGGCCAGTTCCTCGTCCATCGGCGACACGGTGTACTACGACTTCGACGGCGACGGCTTCCAGGATGCGACGGAAACCGGCATCTCCTCGGTGACGGTGAGACTCTATTCGGATGTCGATCGCGACGGGACTGTTGACGACGGTGTCGACAATCTCATCGGGACCGACATCACCGACGCTTCGGGCAAATACCTCTTCGAGGACCTCGAGAGCGGCAGCTATGTGGTGAAGGTGGACGCCACCACCCTCCCGAGCAACGTCACCGCCACGGGTGACCCCGACATCAACGCCGGCACCATCGGCGACCTCATCTATCTCGACTCCGACCGGGATGGAGCCAAGGACGCCAACGAGGACGGCATCGCGGGCGTGGTCGTTCGCCTCTGGCAGACCGCACGGACGGTGAGCGCCACGACGGCTTTGGGCAGCAGCACCTTGACCTCGGGCGGGTTGTTCACCGCGGCGGATGTGGGCCGGACCATCACCGGGACGGGCATCGCGCCCGGCTCGACCATCGTGGCCTTCACCGATGCTTCGACGGTGGTGCTCAGCGCACCGGGCACGGCGGCCGCTACCAACACTCTGACCCTCGGCGACATCGTGGACTCCGCAGTCACGAACATCAATGGCGCCTATCTGTTCACCGGTCTGAATGCCGGCAGCTATGGCGTGAGCATCGATCCCACCACTCTCCCGAGTTCGGGGCTGGCTCTGACCACCCCCGACCCGGGCGCCAGTTTGGTGACGCTCGCCACCAACGACGCATCATCCACCAACCTCACCAGGGACGCGGGCTACGCTCCGAGCAGCAACTTCTCCCTGGGGAATCGGGTTTGGCACGACCGCGACGGTGACAACGTTCAAGACGCCGGTGAAGTGGGGATATCCGGAGTCACGGTCACCGTGACCCGCACCACCGCGGGCCCGTGTAATCCAACCGCCTGCACCGCCACCACCGACGAGGCTGGCTTCTGGATCGTCACGGGTCTTACAGGCGGAACCTACACCGTCGCCGCCAGTGGTCTGCCCACCGACTTCCTGGCCACCGCTGCTTTGGCGAACCAGACCATTGGCACGGCCGACATCATGACGGCAGACCTTGGCTACCGCTATGAGCATGGAGGCACCGTCGCCGAAATCGCCGCGACGCCGACCGGGACAATCAGCGGCCAAGTCTTCCAGGATGCTGACGGCGACCTCGCCTACGACGCCCTCGAGGAAATGGTCGGCACGATCGTGAACCTCCTCGATGAGGACAACAACGTCGTGGCCACCACCACCAGTGCCGCGGACGGTTCCTACTCTTTCACCGGCGTGTTCGTCGGGGACTATGCGGTGCAGACGGTGGACGAGTTGGGAACGCGTTCGAGCGTGGTGTTCCTCTCCGCAGGCTCGGCCTTCCCGAACCTGAATGTGGTCTACAACAAGGCCTCCGACACCACCGCCGACGGCCAGAGTTCAGCGTCCGTCGATGGCGTCTACGCAAACCTGATGCAGGACTTCGGCTACCGCCGGTTCTTCGGTTCGATTGGCGACACCGTGTACCTCGACGCCAACGAGAATGCCACCCAGGACGTCGGCGAACCCGGGTTTAGCGGAGTCACGGTTCGTCTCTACCTCCTCACCGACTCCAACGGCAACGGCGTCGCCGATGGCGGCGAAGGCTTGGCCCTGCTGGAGACCCAGATCACCACCGCCGATGATCCACTCACCGCCCAGGATGAAAGCGGCAAGTATCTCTTCGCTAACGTCGACGCACCGGCCACCGGCACCGCCTACATGGTTGAAGTCGATACGTCGACCATTCCCGGGACGACCAAGACACTGATCGCCGACCCCGATTCCGACGGCGTTCCCTGTCCCAGTCTCTCCTCACCCGACAACCTCGTCTGCGACAGCCGTGACGTGGTCACAAGCCCTGGCGCGGGAGCCGGGTTCTCGGCCGGCACCAACTATCTGGGCGCCGACTTCGGGTATCAGATTACCGCGGTGAACTACGGCCGCATCGGTGATCGGGTGTGGATCGATTCCGACGGCGACGGCGTTTACGATGCCGGTGAGGCCGGTATTCCTCTCATCACCGTGTTCGTCGATGCCGACAACGATTCCCTGCTCGACTGGACCGATGGAAACGCGAACGGTCGCTGGGACACGGGTGAAGGGGAGCGCTGGGTGGAAACCGACTCCTCCGGTTACTACCTCTTCAGCAGTCTGCCCGACGGCACCTACAGCAATCTGCGGGTGTTGACCACCGATCCGCAGTGGCCTGCCCTGCTTCCGACCACGCCTACTTTCGAGGTCCGTGCCTCGAACACTGACCTCAACAGCCATGTGAGCGTGGTCATCGCCGGGGGTCTGGTGACGAGCATCATCGACGGCGACGGCGGCACCGCCGATGCGTGCGGCGGTTGCGATCTTTCCACCGACTTCGGTTACCGGTACGCCGGGGCCAACACCCTGAGCGGAACGGTCTGCATTGACGATACCGGCCTCAACGGGTATTGCGGCGCCACCGCGACTACCTACACGGGCGTCACTCCGAGCGCGGAATCCGCGCTCGCGGGCATCCAGGTCCTGCTCTATCAGTGGGGTGATGACGGCGACAACATGGCCTGGGATCCGGTGAGCGGCGCCATTGACGCGGGGGACACCATCACCCTCGTGGCCACCACCAGCACCTCGGCCATCGGCGACTACTCGTTCACCAATGTGCCGGACAACGTGCTCGTGGTCCTGAGCGTCTCTGAGACCCAGTCCTTGAACCTCACCACCACTAACGGCAACACCAGCGTGGAAGATGCATTAGTGGTCTCCCGCCAGCTCTATGAGGGCAATACGGTCTACCAGGGAACTACCGTCACCACCATCGCGCGTCAGGCCCTGAACCTGGCTGCCGATGCCGACAACGTCATCCGCGACGTCGATTTCGCCTATGACACTCCTGTCACCAAAGACTTCGGCGATCTTCCCGATAGCGGCGCGATCGACTACAACGCAACGCTTCTGTCGGTCGGAGCGCAGCACCGCATCGGAACGCTGTTCCTGGGAACCGGGGTGACCCCGGAGCGGGATGGCCAGGATTCCCCGACCGCGAGTCTGGATACCGACGGCGGCGTGTTCCTGAACGGGGACACAATTTCCGTGGTTACAGGAGTGGACGCCACCGTCACCTTCACCACCTCCGAAGCGGGCTGGCTGGCCGGGTGGTTCGACTTCAACGCCGACGGTGACTTCACCGATACCGGCGAACGGGTGTTCAGTCAATCGGTGGCCCCCGACACCCGCGCCGCCACCGCCACCAACGGGAGCACAAATCTCACCTCGGTCGGGCTGTTCACCTCGGCGGACCTGGGGCGTACGGTTTCCGGGCCCGGCATTCCCGCGGGCACCACGATCATGGCCGTGGTCGACGCGGACAACGTCACTCTCAGCGCCGCCGCCGGCGTGGGCGCGGGGGCGGGGACATTCACCTTCTCCCAGAGCATCTCGTTCGAAGTGCCGTCGGGCCTGACCGCAGGGGTCCAGCAGATCTTCGCGCGCTTCCGTCTCTATCCCGAGCAGCCTGTCTTCCTGGCTCCCACGGGCCAGGCCCTCGATGCCACCTTCCAGCCTGTTCAAGGAGAGGTGGAGGACTATATGTTCACGGTCACCGTCACTCAGGCCACGGTGACCTCGTTCCTCGCCCGCGAGTTGGGCGGGCGCGTGGCCATCGAGTGGGAAACCTCAGCGGAGACCGGTACCGTCGGCTTCTACCTTCAGCGCTGGGACGACAACGAGCAGCGCTTCGTCGAGGTGAACGAGAGGCTCCTCCCCGCGCGCCTCGATCCCCGGGGAGGCCTCTACCGGTTCGTCGATCCGGCGGCGCAGCCGGGTCTTGACTACGGGTATCAGCTCGTGGAGGTTGAAGCCTCTGGCGGGCGCAACCTCAAGGGACCCTTCAGTGTGAACACGGTGTTCACGGAGGAGCTTGAAAGAGGGTCGGGGCGGAACGTCGAGCCCGGACCAGAGCCCGATGTGAATGGCTACGCAAGCGCCGGCCGGGTGACCCGCCGTCGGGCCCCCCAGGGGCACGAGGCCGAGGCCCGCTTGAAGTTCGCGGCGGACAAGAAGACGCCCGCGCGGGGAGCCAAACTCGGCGTCGCGCAGACCGGCATCCACTACATCAGCCTTCAGGATCTGAGTACCCAGGCGGGTCTGGTGATAGAGAAGAACTGGCTGGCTTCGAACCGGAATCTCTTCGCCGTCACCCATCAGGGTACGCCGGTGCCGTTCATGGCCGCGCCCGATGCCAGTGGCATTCTCTTCTACGGTCAGGCTCTTGACTCCGCTTTCAGCCGGGACAACGTCTATTGGATCGGGCCGAGCCAGGGCAACAGTCCCCGCATGCGCACTCGCGTGGATGGGTCTCCCAAGTCAAACGCCCGAGGCGATGAATCGTTCGAAACGGTCCTTCATGTCGAGAGCGATGAGACCCCGGTGCCCAACATCTTCAACGATCCGGAGGGCGACTTCTGGGTATGGGACTATGTCTACGCCGGTTGGGGGGCCAAGTCCTTCAACTTCCGCACCGATGGCAAAAACGGCAGCGGAAGCGCATCGCTCACCGTGCGCCTGAAGGGCGGCACTGATACCGAGACCGACCCCGACCACCATGCGGTCATCCGCCTCAACGGGGAGCAGGTGGGGGAGATCAGCTGGGATGGCCTGGGTGGAGTGGATCCCACTTTCGAGTTCGATGCCGGCCTGCTGAATGCGGGCGAAAACACAGTGGAGGTTGACGGGCTGACCGATACCGGCGCCGCCTATTCGCTCTTCTATATCGACTCTTTCGAAGTCCGGTACCGGAGCCTTTACCGGGCTCAGGACAACCGGTTCGAGGGTCCTGTCGCCGGAAACGCTTCGTTGAGGATTTCCGGTTTCACCCGACCCGACATCATGGTTTTCGACGTCACCGATCCCAGGGCCCCGATCTTCGTCGAGGCGCCGGTGACCCGCTTGCCCGTGGGTGGCTACGCGGTGAACCTCAATCCCAAGTCTCCAAACATCGTGTACCACGCGGTCGCGGGTAACGGTCTCGTCGCTTCCAGCCGGATCGTCAAGGATGCCGGCTCCAGCCTGCGCGACCGGGGGAACAGCGGAGAGTACGTCATCATCACCAGCCGCGAACTCATGGCCACGGCCGAGACCCTGGCCCAGTACCGGAACGACCTCTCTTCCAAGGTCATCGACATCGAGGACATCTACGACGAGTTCAGCGGCGGCATCGCCAGCCCCTATGCGGTGAAGGCCTTCCTCGCCCATGCCCGAACGGAGTGGCAAATCGCTCCGCGCTACGTTCTGCTGGCTGGCGACGGAACCTGGGACTACAAGGATCTGCTCGGCATGGGGAATCCGATTCCTCCGATGATGGTGAACACGCCCCAGGGCCTCTTCCCGTCCGACGTCTGGTTCGCCGACGTCGAGGGTGGAGGCGCTCCGGAGTTCGCCATCGGGCGACTGCCGGTGGCCACGCCGGAGGAGTTCGCGCAGATGATCGCCAAGATCCGGGCGCGCGAAGGCGCCGCGGGAAGCGACTGGTTGAACCGTGTGCTGATGGTCGCGGACAATCCGGATGCCGCGGGCGACTTCGTGGTCGACAGCGCGCGCATCGCCGCGGTGATGCCGAGCGGTTCCCTGGTCGAGGGCATCAACCTCTCCACCTTCGGACCCGAGCAGGCGCGCGACCTCTTGATCAACGGCATCAACACCGGGGCGGGCTCCATCAACTACGTCGGCCATGGCGGCTACAACGTTCTCGCCGACGAGGGGATCCTCTGGGATTGGGACGTGGCCTCGTTGTCGAACGTCGATCGCTCGCCGGTCATGACCGCCATGACCTGCCTCGTCGGGAACTTCGCCCTGCCCTACTCGCCGAGTCTCGGGGAGTCGATGGTGCGCCTTGAGAATGCCGGTCTGGCCGCGTTGTGGGCGCCCACCGGTATGTCGCAGAACGAGTTCGCGGTGGGGCTCGCGCGTTCCTACTACGTCTCCGCTCAGGGAGCGGATCGAAGAGTGGGTGACGCGATCCGAGCTTCGCTGCAGGAGTACGAACGGACGTATGGTCCCAAGTACATGATGGCCATCTTCGCCCTGCTTGGCGATCCGGCCATGCGCCTGCACTGATTCACGATTCGTAACGCGTGAGGACCCTGGCGGAGGCTTTCTCCCGCCAGGGTCAGGGCAGCGACGCCTGAAGCAGGCGGCGGATATTTCCGCCCATGACCCCTTCGATCACCGTGCGGTCAAGACCCAGATCCAGCATGGCCTGGGTGATCTGGGGCAGGCCGGTGGCGTCGAAGGGAGCTTCAACCGCGCCGTCGAAGTCGGAACCGAGGGCCACGTGTTCGAAGCCGGCCACGTTTACCGCATGGGCGATGGCCCGGGCGATGGCGTGGGCGTCTTTTCCGCACACCGCGGTTTCCCACACGCCGATGCCGATGACGCCGCCGCGCGCGGAGACGGCTGCGAGCTGGGCGTCGGAGAGATTGCGCTGGTTGTCGCAGGTGCCGCGCACGCCGGTGTGCGAAACCACCACCGGTCGGGTCGCCATCTGCAGGACATCGTCGATGGTCTTGGGCGAGGCGTGGGCCAGGTCGATGAGCATCTTCTTCGCCTCCATGCGGGTCACCCACTCGCGTCCGAAGGGCGTCAGCCCGTCCCCGCTTTCTCCGTGGGCCGAACCGCCGATCTCGGTGTCGAAGAAGTGTGTAGGCGCCATCATGCGAACGCCCGCGTCGAACAGACGCTCGAGGTTCACCAGGCTCCCGGACAGGGCGTGGGCGCCTTCCACACCGATAAAGGCTGCGACCATCTTCCGGTCGGCTGACCGACGTGCCACAAACGCGTCGAGATCCGCGGCGGTGCGGATCACGCTCAACCGGCCTTCCGATCGCGCCGCCGCCTCGGTGATGCGGGAGGCCTGATAAAGGGCGCGTTCGGTGAGGTTGTTCCAGGTGCGGGGCGGCCACAACTGCGCCACCGCGAGGAGAGTGATGTTGTCGGTCTTCGCGGTGTTGCGTTCGATGTTCATGTTCCGCGGGGTCTTGGTCACGATGGTGAACCCCTGCAAGGCCAGGCCCCCCTCGACTAGGCGCGGCACGTCGACATGCCCGCGCCAACCCCGGCCGAGCAGGTTCCGATTCCACAGCGTGGTGTCGGCATGCAGGTCGGCCACGAAGAGCGACGCATGGATCTTCCGCGCGCGGTCGCTCACCTCAATCGACCGATCGCTGACGCGATTCATACGACGTTCGGCGAGGCCGGGGGCGAGAGCCAGCACGACCCCTCCGCCCAGAACCAGGAAGAGGACCACCTTGACACCACGTTTCATGGATGAAGCCTATCCCGCGTCGACCCACGCGGATAGACTTCCAGACCTTGAGGAAACACGAAGTCCGCACCGAGGACGACTTCCGTTCGTTTCTGCGGAATCCGAATCGCGACTGGTCCCGGGTGATTCTGCTCGGCCTCAACCTCCAGGCCGCCGATCTCGACGACGCTCTCCTGGTCGAGGAACTGGACGCCCGCGCTTCTTTCCTGGGCTGCTGGATGAGCGCCGCCTTGTCCCGCAAACTAGCCTCCTTGGGCGCGCTGGTTCTGCCCGGACGCCCCGGCCTCGAGTTTGACCCCTTCCGTACCACGGTCTACGACGCTGCCGAACTCCTTCTTGGTTATCGCCCGCAAGAGCCCGACACCTATCGGACCGCTCCGGACTGGCGCCGGTACCTTTCGGCCATGGACCCGGTGCGCAAAGTGAAGCGCGACGATCTCGGCATCGATGACGCGGTCTTTTTCCGGGTGCACGATCTGGCCATCGAGGACGCGCTTGATCAATACCTGAAGCCGCAAGGCGGCGGGCCCCCGGCCCGCAAGCGAGTGGTTGGCATCATGGGCGGGCATGACCGCGAACGTCTCGAGAAGGTCCGGGACGAAAGTGGCGCAACGACGGACTTCGATGCGCCGTACATGCAGATCGCCGTGCTCGCGCGTCGGCTGGCCTCCGCTGGTTTCACGGTGGCCACGGGCGGCGGGCCCGGAGCGATGGAAGCAGCGAACCTAGGCGCCTGGTTCGCGAGCCGCCCTGACGAGGATCTGCGCTCCGCGGTGCGCATGCTCGAACGGGTGCCCCGGGTGAAGGCCCTAACCCCGGGTTCGCCGGAATGGAACAGCGGCGAGTGGCTGGCTCCGGCGTTCGAAGTGATGGAGCGTTTCCCTCGCGAGCGCGGCGACCCACGCACCGAGAGCGTGGGCGTGCCCACGTGGTTCTACGGTCATGAGCCGCCCAACCCCTTCGCGAGCCACATCGCGAAGTTCTTCGAGAACTCCATTCGCGAGGAAGGCGTGCTCGCCATCGCCACCCACGGCGTCATCTTCGCGGAAGGGAACGCGGGCACCGTCCAGGAGATCTTCCAGGACGCCTGCCAGAACTACTACGCCACCCACGGGGCCGCCGCGCCCATGGTGCTGATGGGAGTTTCGTACTGGAATCGTGAGCCCGACGTTTCCGGGGAGGGCTTCGGCAAGACAGTTTGGCCCCTCCTCCTACAATTGGCTGGCGAGAAGCGCTTCGCCCACCTTCTGCTTCTCTCCGACGATCTCGATCAGATCGTTGCCTTCATTCGGGATTCCCGCCATGTCTGATCTGTCGCACCGTTCCGAGGCCCGGCCGCAACGCATCATGGCGCTTGCCGCCCTGATCGCCTCGAGCTGCGCTCACGGCCCGGCGGCAACGCCGGTCCCCGCGGCAACCACCTCACCTGACCGTACCGCGGTGATCATGGCCATCAACGACGTCTACCGGATCGAGGGCGTGAACGGCGGATCGGTTGGCGGACTCGCTCGGGTGCGGGCCCTGCGCCTGGAACTCGAGAAGCAGTCCCCCGATCTCCTGCTTCTGCACGGCGGTGATTTCCTCTTCCCCTCGTTCGCGAGCCGGATGTTCCGGGGCGAGCAGATGATCGCGGCCATGAACGTGCTCGACGGCGATGCCCAGGCCTTCGATCCGCGGATGTTCGTGGTCTTCGGCAACCATGAGTTCGAGCGGCCGCGGCTGCGCGACGCCGCGTTCCTCGATGAACGCATCGAGAGGTCGCAGTTCGGCTGGCTCGGCGCCAACGTGTCCTTCGTGAACGGTCCAGGTGGCGAACCCCTCATCGCCGCGAAGAACCTCGGCGGCACCGCCCTTGTCGAAAGTGGCGGGATCCGCGTTGGGATCTTCGGGGTCACCATTCCCACGGTGGGAGTCGAATACATCGCGGACATCGCGGGCGAACAGGCGACGGCGCGCGCCCGCACCGCGGAACTGCGCGCCCGGGGGGCCGAGGTGGTGGTGGCGCTCACTCATCTGAACGCAGGCAACGATCGCGCCCTCCTTGAGGCTCTGGGCGATGCCGGCCCCGATCTGCTGATCGGCGGCCACGATCACGAAGCCGTGGTCCGCGAAGTGAAAGGCCGCTGGCTGCTCAAGGCCGATGCCGACGCGCGCACCGCCACCGTGGTCCGAATGACGAAACGCGGCGACGGGTCGCTGGTGGTGAAGCCGGAACTGCGGCGGCTCCAGGGCGACTCACCCAGGCCCGACCCTTTCACCCTCGAGGTAGTGAACGAGTGGCAGACCCGGCATGCCCGAGCGTTCTGCGCCGAGGCGAAGGCCGGGGAGACCTGTCTCGATGAGGTTTATGGCCGGACCCGTTCCGAACTCGGGGCCGAGGAGAACAAGATCCGCGGTCGTGAGACCACACTTGGGAACTGGATCGCCGACGCGGCGGTTTCGGCCTTCCGGTCCTGCGGCGCGCAGGTGGCCTTCCTGAATGCCGGTTCGTTGCGTCTCAATCGCGACCTGCCCGCGCAAAGCGTGATCACCCGTCGCGACATCGAGGAACTGATTGCCTATCAGACGCCCCTTCATCTGGTGAAGATCGACGGGGCGACGTTAGTGAAGGTGGCGGAGCAGGCGGCGCGCGGCTGGCCAGGCAGCGGCAGCTGGCTGCAGATTTCCGGTTTCGCCTTCCGTCATGACACCACCGTCCGGGCCGCGAGCGACGTGACCTGGCTGCTAGAAGGCGGCCCGCGTCCGGTCGGTCCTGCGGATCAAGTGCTGGCTGTGGTCGGTGACTACCTCGTCAATCCTCAGATCGGAGATCAGGACGGGTATCAGATGTTGAACCGCGATCAGATCGTGACCGATTGCCCCATAGAGGGCCTCGATCTCAAGACCCTGGTGATCCGAGCGCTGCGGGCCGAAGAACCAGCAGGCATCGCCCCACGGATCGAAGGCCGGATCTGCCAGGCTTCGGGCGGACGCCCGCCCTGCCTGATTCCGTCGCGCTGAGCGCCGTTGCGGAGACTTCGATCTGGGACCCCGGGGCGCGAGGTGCCCCGAGGGGTCGATTCAGCCCTGTTCGCTATCCTCGGGTCGAGCAACCCCGGGTGAACGAGCAAGAAACTCGAACTGGCTCACGCATGGTTCAGTAGCGGCGTGCCGTAGATCTCGCTTCTCACTTGATTCCCGGCCATGCTCGCTTCCAGGGCCTCGAACCGGTCTTGCACGCTCTCCCAACCGATCCGTCGAAGCAGCCGGGCCAGACCGTCGCTGTCTGTGACTTCGGGGGCCGCGGCGACCTCGAGAGCGTGCTGGAGTTCGTGACCGAGCCAGATGATGCGCTCGTGCGAGGAGAGACGGAAGCGATCAATCCTAATGAGCACGTAGCGGGAGGTTCCGTCATAGTGCGTAAAAGACAGATACGAGGAGGGCACGCTGCCCCCACCCGGCATCACATCCGACACGTCGACGATGAGGTCGCTCTGCTCGAGCTCGGTCAGCATGGCGTTGATGGTGGCGGAGCGCCTGGACCCTTCCACAAGTAAAGCCTGCGCTGAGCGACTGAGGCCCCGGGTGTGTCTCCAGGTGGGCGTGGCCGGCTTCAATGGAGCGCTCATGATGTCCTTCCCTGGAGGGAATGTAAGGACGATCATGGTGAGGGCCGGCCGGCTTCCCTGATGCGGTGTAGCCGGCGAATGTGTTCCAACAGCTGTCTCGACGCTCATATCAAGTTCCTCGACGCTTCACACTTCGTTAAACGACGGGCCGGCTTTGGGGACCGTCCCGAGTAGCAGAAACGGGGCGGTTATCCAGGTAGACGCGGACGGCGCGCGAATGGTTCGAGGCGGCGGAATCGGACGGAGCGACGGCCGTGCCCGCCCACGCTCGGCCCTTCAGGTGATTGAATCGGCGGTCGGACCAGAGCCGGGACCGTAAGGGCTAAAGGCTTCAGTGTGCGCCCTTCCTGCGCTTCCGCCGTCATTCAAACAAGCGACCGCGAGACTGACCAGAAGTTTTTTTTGGCATCTCGCGAGGCCCTTTGTCGACAGGCCTGATTACACCGGTTTCGAACGCACCTTTCCCACGGACGCACACCACTCGTGCTCAGTACGCGCAGTCAGGCCGGCAGGTCGATCACGAAACGGGCACCCTTGGGCGTGTTGTCCTCGACGCGGATCTCGCCCCCATGATCCTCCACGATGCGGCGCGCGATGGCGAGACCCAGGCCGCTGCCTTTCTTCTTGGTGGAGAAGTTAGGGGCGAAGATGCTTTCGCGGTTCGCCTGCGGCACCCCGGGGCCGCTGTCGGCCACCGTGAGGGTGGCCGTTCGGCTTAGGGAATCGAAGGTGGTGGCGAGGTCGATCGAACCTCGCTCGCCCAGAGCGGCGATGGCGTTATCGACCAGGTTGATGATCACCCGCTTGATCTGAGGCCCGTCGAGGCGAAGGCTTGGAAGGTCCGGGTCGAGGCTTCGATTGAGGGTGACGTGCGGGTACGCGGTTTCATAGAGGGCGAGGGCCCCATCAACCACCGCGTTCAGTGAGCCTTCCACCGGACGCGATGGCGGGAGGCGCGCGAACTGCGCGAACTCGTCGACGAGGTGCTGCAGCGCGTCCACCTCGGCGACGATGGCGTCGATCGACTCGGAGAGGACACGTTCGAAATCGGGCGCGTCCTTCAGGTGAGCCTTGCGCACGCGCTGGGCGGAGAGCTTGATCGGGGTGAGCGGATTCTTGATCTCGTGCGCGAGCTTGCGCGCCACCTCGCCCCACGCCGCCACCTTCTGCGCCTGCATCAGCGGGGTCACGTCCTCGAGCACGATCACCGCGCCGGGTCGGCCCTGGCCCGGAGTGGCGAGAGGAGCGGCGCGCATGCGCACCTCGCGCCGTCCGCGCAGGCCGAAGAGCGCCAGATCGCGCTCGAACTGGGTGGACCGGCCCTCGAGGACCCGGGCGATGGAGCGGGTGACTTCGCCCGCCACTTCCTGGGGTACCAGAGAGGCGAGGGAAGCCTCGACGATGCGCGAGGGATCACCGCCCAGAAGGCGTGAGGCCGCCGAGTTGACGCGCTGCACCTTCTGGTCGCCGTCCACCACCACCACACCGGTGCCGATGGTCTCGAGCACCGTTTCCATCAGCCGGCGGCGCTCGTCGATCTCGAGGTTCTTGCGGGTGAGATCCGAACGCGAGAACTCGACTTCCTCTTCGGAGCGGGCCAGCCGCTCCGACATGAGATTGAACGACTGGATGAGCTTGACGAATTCCTCGTCGGTTTCGTCCTTTTCCACCCTCACTCCGCGCTCGCCCGCGGCGATGCGTTCGGCGGCGAGGGCCACATTGCGCACGGGTCGGGCGAAGCGGCGGGCCAGCACGAAGGGCAGCCAGGAGGCGCCCACCAGGGTGAGCAGGGCGGGGAAGAGGAACAATGAGAGGTAGAGGGAGGAGATAGGAACGCGGGCGGCCCGCAGTTTCTCGAAGGTGTTGAGCCTCTCGTCGAGGTTGGCGATCAGCGCTTTCTGGTCGACGCTCGGGCTGCGGCCCACGATCACCACGGAGCCGGTGGTGTCGGGAATGAGGCGGGCGGCGATGCGCAGGTCCTCGCCGTCGCGAATGGCGGAGAGTTCGGCCAGGCGTCCGGCGCGCGCCTCGCGGGCCAGGTTCGCGATCTCGCTGGTGAGCAGGGGCGAACGCCCGTAGATGGCCTCGATTTCGTCGCGGGCGTTCAGGATGATGAGGAGATCGGTGTCGTTGGGCATCCCGAGACCCATCGAGGCGAGGGGAGCGGTCGGCTCTTTCAACCGACGCCGCCCAAGTTCGGACGCGGCCGACGAAGCCAGCGCGCGCACCGAGCGCACTCGCTCCTCCTCCACCCGCAGGGCCACCGCCTGGGCGGCGCCCGCCATGCCCGCGGCATCGAAGCTCAACCAGCGTGAGGAACTGTCGATAAGAAGGGAACCGCCCACCCCGATCAGTATGAGCGAGGGAAGAAGCCCCATCACCAGCAACGCGAGAACCAGGCGCAGCCGCAGCCGGGCTCCGACCACGCCTCGTCGCGAGTCGAGGAAGGCACGCACGAGGTTCCGAACCAGAACGAACAGAACGACCAGGAGCAGGGTGAGGTTCACCACCGACAAGGCGAAGAGCAGCGCCGAGGCAAGGAAATCGGCGCCGATGCTTGGGTCCCTCCGGGCCAGCACGGCCAGACCGACCGCGGTGCTCGCGAGGACCACGAACAGGAAGGCGGCCAGGGGAAGGTTGTTCTTGAGCGGTGGTCGCTCGATCATGAGAGCCTCATTGTAGTCGGCTAAATCGTGCTAAAAAGCCCGTTTATGGTCCAGATGAGATCGAGGCGACGGATCTTCGGGTGGCTTCGGGGATGGCTTGGGGCAACCCTGCTCCTCGTCTTCGCGTCGAACCTCATGGCTCAGCCCGCGACGCCACCGCTGCTGGTTGGGGTCGCCGTCGACGAGACGGGAATGAACCCGGGCGATCTCGAGAAAGGCCGTGAACTCATCCTCGATTTGTTGACCCGGCTTCCTCCGGGTTCGCAGATGAGCATCGCGTCGTTCAGCGGCGATAAGCGGATCGTGCTTCCTCCCACCACCGACCGCCGCCTCATCACCGCCTCGCTCGATGCCTTCAAGGCGGGGACCACGGGTGTGGCTCTGCCCGATGGCCTCTTCGACATGGTGGAGTATCTCGGGGGACGCGATTCCGCGGCACGGGTCCTTCTTCTCTTCTCCGCGGGACGCGTTCGCGACGGCGACCTGCAGTTCGAGGACCCGCTTAACGCCGCGACGGCGAAGTCGATACCCATCTTCACTCTCGCGCTCGGACAAGGCGACGGCAAACTCCTGCGCCGGATCGCCAAGATCACGGGTGGCGAGTACGTGCGTCTCGAAGTCGCGGACGCGCCCATGCTCGCGCAGGCCATGACCAGAAGCTCCGAACCCGGAAACGCAGACGCGAGCGCGGAAGCGATGCCTCTGCCTTCATCCCCAGCCGCGGATCCCGAGCCTCGTCCCTCCGCCTCGCTGCTGGGCGCGGCCGCGCTCTTCTTCTGGGTGGGGGGGCTGCTCATGTTGGGCATCGTCTTCCTGCTCATTCGTCGCATCAGCCGCCACGCGCCCACCGCGGTTCCCGCCCCCAAGGCCGTCGTTCCCGGCGGGCCCCAGGACCCGTCTTCGCCTCGCATCGAAACGCGTCAAATCCCCCGCCCCACGGCGTCCCGGCCCGAGCCCGCGAAGCCCATAGAGCCCGCGAGGCCCCCAGAAGAAGAAGACCTGATCGTGGAACGCACGCTGGTGGTGGATACAAATCCCACCCTCCGAGCCTTGTCCGGCCCGGGTGCGGGCAAGAATTTCGCTCTGTCACCTTTCGGTCCCACCTCCATCGGTCGTTCGCGGCGCAACGACATCGTGGTTCCCGAAGACGCGGCGTCGGCGCAACATTGCCGCATCGACCGCGAGGGAGACTCGTACGTTCTGCACGACCTTGGGGCTACCAACGGTACCTTCGTGAACGGTGTCCGCACGGAGCGCGCGGTGCTGAAGCACGGCGACCGGCTGAAGGTGGGCGAAACGATCTTCACGGTCGGCCTCTTCGGCGACCGTTCTTAGGCTAGCAGCCCGTGGTGAAAGTGCGCCGGCCTTCGACGAACGATGCATCCCGCCTGGGCTTCTTCGCTCAAGGCCCGAATATTCTCGATATTCGGGCCTTTCGGCTCATCGCCAGGCGGGCGCCTCGCTCGTCTCGGGGCTGCGGCGGACTTTCACCACGGACTGCTAGGCCGAGAGGTCCTTCACGACCTTCGGAGGCAGGAAGAAGAGCAGCCGTCCCGCGCCCTCGGCCACCTCGTCGTCGAACTCGATCAGGGCCGCGCCGCCTTTCTTGAAGGCGAAGGATTCACCGCGCTTTCCGCCCAGCCACTCGGCCGTCCATTCCGAGAGCCAGGGCTCGTGCCCGACCACGGCTACCACCTTGGCGTCCTTGACCCGGGCCAGCGCGTCTTCAAAATCAAGCCTCAAGCCGCTGCCGAGGGGCTCGGATTCGTGCACTGGCACCGTGGCCCACTGCCGGGCCAGGATTTCCGCGGTTTGTTTGGCGCGCAGGATAGGCGAGGTGAGCACGAGGTCGGCGGTGACGACGCCGGCCAGGGAGCGCGCGGATTTCCGGAAGCGCGCGATGCCGTCTTCGGTGAGGGGCCGTAGATGGTCGGAGACGCCGGGGGTGGCCCGATCGAGGGCGATCGCGTGTCGAACGAGCAGGAGTCTCATGTGGCCTCGACCCTAGCAGTCCCCATCATCGAAGGGGAAGGGGGAAGGGGAAGCACGAGACGCCGGTGCGATGGCCGTCGGGGTCCTCCACGTACAAGGTGTATGCCGTGCGGTCGGTGATCGGGATGCCGAGTTCCTCCAACCGCCGGGCCGAGGCCTCGACATCGGTGGTGGCGAAGATCAGCACATGCCCCGATCCGTCCGCGCGGCCGGCGCCCCGGATCGCTCGCTCGAGCATGAGAATGGCGCCCTCCGTGCGCAGCCAGATCGCGCGCACCTCGCCCTGGTCTTCGACCCGGCGGACTTCGCGCAGATCGAAGGCCTCTGAGTAGAAACGGGCGGAGGCGATGCAATCGCTCACGCGGAGAGCGAGGTGATGGATTCCCGTCATGCCACCGAAGGCTAACCGAGCCCGGTCTGCCAGAATCGCGGGGCCATGAGCCAGACCGCGTCGGACCGACCTTCGAACCGCCTGATCCACTCGACCTCTCCGTACCTGCTGCAGCACGCCCACAACCCCGTCGACTGGTATCCGTGGGGCGAGGAGGCGTTGTCGCGGGCGCGCGCGGAAGACCGGCCCATCCTTCTCTCCATCGGCTACTCGTCGTGCCACTGGTGCCATGTGATGGAGCGCGAGTCCTTCGAGAACGAGTCGATCGCCGCGCTCATGAACGAGGGCTTCGTCTGCATCAAGGTTGATCGCGAGGAGCGGCCCGACCTCGATGACATCTACATGGCGGCCACCCTGGCCATGAACCGCGGCCAGGGTGGATGGCCCATGACCGTGTTCCTCACTCCGAATCAGGAGCCTTTTTTCGCCGGCACCTACTTCCCGCCCGAGGATCGCTACGGGCGGCCCGGTTTCGCCACGCTGCTCGAGCGGATCGCGGGGATCTGGCGCGAGGACCGGGCGAACCTCAACGAGCAGGCGGCCAAGGTGGCGGAGTTCCTGCGGGAGAACGCCTCGGTGCCCCTGGCCACCGAGCCTTCGACTGCGGCCTGGGACGCGTTCGAGGAGCAGTGCGGGTCGGAGTTCGATTCTCGCTTCGGCGGCTTCGGATCGGCGCCCAAGTTTCCGCCCCATCAGGCCCTGCTCGTGCTTCTCCGTCAAGGACGCCTCGACGAAGACAGCCGGGCCCGGTTCATGGCCACCACCACGCTCGACGCCATGGCCGCGGGCGGCATCTACGATCACGTGGGCGGAGGTTTCGCCCGGTACTCGACCGATCGCGAATGGCTGGCCCCGCACTTCGAGAAGATGCTCTACGACAACGCCCAGCTCGCGCGGGCCTACACGGAGGCCTGGCAGGTCACGAAAAACGCGGCCTATCGGTGGGTGGCGCGCGAAGTGTGCGACTACGTGTTGCGTGAGATGGTGTCGCCCGACGGCGGGTTCTACTCCGCTACCGATGCCGATTCGGAAGGCGTCGAGGGCAAGTTCTTCGTCTGGACGAAGGCCGAGGGGGAGACCTTGCTCACCGACGCGGGCGAGGCGGCGGCCTTCTGCGACTACTACGACATCACCGAGGCGGGGAACTGGGAGGGCCACAACATCCTCCGCACCCTCCATCCGAAGGCGGAGGTGGCGAAACGTCATTCGATTCTCGAGTCGACCCTCGACGACATCATTGCCCGGGGCCGATGCCGGCTCTACGGCGCCCGCGCTTCACGGGTGCCGCCCGCACTCGACGACAAAACGTTGACCGCGTGGAACGGACTGATGATCGGTGCTCTGGCCGAGGCGGGGCGGGCCTTTGGCGTGCCGCGCTACGTGGCGGCGGCCGAACGCGCGGCCACCTTCTTGTGGGAGCGCCATCGCCTCGATGGCCGGCTGCTCCGCTCGTCGCGGGCAGGGGCGGCCCAGGGCGAAGCGTTCCTCGAGGACTACGCGTTCCTCGCGAACGGGCTCATCGATCTCGCCGAGGCGTCGGAGGCGTCGGGGATCACCTGGCTAGAACGTGCGCGTGACCTGGGCGAGTCGATCCTTGATCTGTTCGCCGCGAAGGACGGGGGATTCTTCTCCACCTCACGCTTCAACGAGACACTGCTCCTGCGTCACCGTGAGGGGCATGATGGCGCGACGCCGTCGGCCAACGCCTGTGCCGCGCTCGCTCTCGCCCGGCTGGCTGCGCACTTTGATCGGGCCTCGTTCCGCGACGCCGCGGCGCGAGCCATCGCCGCCTACGGTGTTGGCATCGAACGTCAGCCGCGCGCCTTCCCGACCTCGTTGCTGGTCCTGGACTTTCTGCGCGCCGGACCAGTGGAGGTGGCCCTCGTCGGTGATCCGACCGACGAGCGGACCCGAGCGCTGGGGCGCGTGTTAGCCGAAACGTTTGTGTCCCCGCGCGTGCTGGCCCACGGTGACGGTGTGACGCCCACGTCGCACCCGCTCCTGCGCGGGAAGACACTGGTGAAGGGCGCCCCCGCGGTGTACCTCTGCCGCAGTTACGCCTGTGAAGCCCCCATCACGGATGCCGACGAGTTGAAGGGGAAGTTGTTGGGGGTCGCTTGGCCCTAGGCCAGGCTGCGCGCTCGACTGCTTAGCAGCACAGACCGCCATCAGCGACCGACGGTGACCGGTGGCTGAGCACCGTCGGATGGCTCGACCGCTTCGCAGCCAACCGGTGGCTGAGTCCATCTGAAGGCGCTCGTCGAGCGCGGAGCCTGGCCTTGGGCCAAGCCCCCTCAGCGACCGGCGCTTTTACAAATGCCAACGTTCCTTTTTCCTCGCCACTTCGTACGCGGCTCTCGCGGCCTTCACCGTGTCGCTCGTTGAAACCTCGGCCGGGGGGACATCCCACCACGACTCGTAGCCAGGAACCTTTACCGTGTTGTCGGTGTGGGTCACGATCACCGTGATCTCGGGGGAGGCCACAGCCTCGGCCAGGGCGCGGCGGAGATCGGACAGTGTGTCGGCGGTTTGCACCTGAAGCCCGAGACTGCGCGCGTTCGCGGCGAAGTCGACGGGAACCTGACGTGAAGAGATCGAGCCGTCGTCGTCGCGGTACCGCAACTGGGTGCCGAAGCCGCCCGAGCCCAAGGAGGTCGAGAGACTGCCGATCGACCCGTACCCGCCGTTGTCGATCAAGACCACGATGAGCTTCACGCCCTCCTGGTGCGCGGTTACCAATTCCGAGGACATCATCAGCCAGGAACCGTCGCCCACCATCACGAAGACCTCGCGATCGGGGGCCGCCATCTTCACTCCCAGTCCCCCCGCGACCTCGTAGCCCATGCAGGAGTAGCCGTACTCCATGTGGTAACTCTTCGGATGACGCGACCGCCACAACTTGTGCAGATCGCCGGGCAGACTGCCCGCTGCGCAGACCACCACACCGTTGTCGCCCGCCGCGTCGTTCACCGCCCCGATCACTTCGCCCTGACTGGGGCGAGTGGGGGAGCCTATGGTGGTGATGCGCTCGACCTCGCTGTCCCACTCGCGATTGGCCTCGCCCGCGCGCTCCCGCCACGCCGCAGGTGCTTCGAAGCCGGAGAGGGCCGAGGCAAGTGCGTGAAGCGACTCGCGGGCGTCCGCGATCAGGCCCACGCCGCCATGTTTGAACGCGTCGAACTCCCCGACGTTGATGTTGACGAAACGCACGTCCGGATTCTGGAACGCCGTTTTCGAAGCGGTGGTGAAGTCGGAGTAGCGCGTGCCGATGCCGATGACCAGATCCGCCTCGCGGGCCATCACGTTCGCGCCGCGAGTCCCCGTGGCTCCCGTCGCGCCCAACGACAGCGGGTGATCGAAGGGCAACGCGCCTTTGCCCGCCTGGGTTTCGGCCACCGGGATACCCGTGACTCTCGCGAAACGCGCCAACGCTTCGGTGGCCTCGGAATAGATCACGCCGCCTCCCGCCACGATGAGCGGTCGCTTTGACGCGCGGATCAGTTCGACCGCGCGGCTGAGAGCTTCGGCATCGGGAAGAGGTCGCCGGATCTCCCACACCCGTCGCTCGAAGAGGGCTTCGGGGAAGTCCCAGGCCTCGGCCTGGACATCTTCGGGCAGGCACAGTGTGACGGCGCCCGTATCGGACACGCTCGTCAACACGCGCATGGCCTCCATCACCGAGGTGACGAGCTGCTCGGGACGCTGGAGGCGATCCCAGTAGCGCGAGACGGGACGGAACGCATCGTTGACTGAGGCCTCGCCGGAAGCGCTCGACTCGAGTTGCTGCAGGACCGGGGCCACCTGCCGGGTGGCGAAGATGTCACCAGGCAGGAGCAGCACGGGCACGCGATTGATGGTGGCGCCGGCCGCGCCCGTGATCATGTTGGTGGCCCCCGGTCCCACCGAGCTCGTGCAAGCGAACGTCTGCAACCGGTTGGTCATCTTGGCGAAGCCGGCGGCGGCGTGCACCAGAGCCTGCTCGTTGCGGCCGGGGACATAGGGCAGATCATTCCCTGCGGCCTGCAGTGCCTCGCCGAGGCCAGCGACGTTGCCGTGTCCGAAGATGCCGAGCATCCTGGGAATGAAGCGCCGGGTGACGCCGTCCCGCCGCGAATGCTGCTGGATCAGGAACTGCACAAGGGCCTGAGCCGTGGTGAGTCGTCGGGTCTTCATCGGGCTCGCTCCTCGGGTGAGATCTTAAGAGTCAGGGGTGTTCGACGGCTCCGCTCATCGGCACGCGCGGGTCCATGGGCTGGTCGCGCCAGGACTCGCGGATCCAGTGATGTCTGGGGTCGTCGCAGAAGGTCATGGAACGTTGCTCGGCCGGACCGGCCAGCACGTTCAGGTACCACAGAGTGTGTTCGGGGGGAGCGATGGACGGACCGTGGTAGCCGCGCGGCACGAGGAAGACGTCTCCGTCGCGCACCGTCGAGGTGACGTCGAACGCGCCGTCCGAGGCGTAGGTCTTGTGCAGGCCGAAACTCGCTTCGCCCTCGAGCCTAAAGTAGTAGATCTCTTCGAGGATTGCTTCGCCTGGTCGTTCCTCGTCGTGTTTGTGGGGCGGATACGACGACCAGTTACCCGGCGGTGTGAGCACCTCCACGGCGGTGAGCCGGTCGGTTTCGAACACGTCGGGAGCGCAGAAGTTATTGATCTGGCGGGTGGCCGCGCCCCGACCGCGGATTTCGATGGGTACCTTCTCGGCCGGGCCGTAGGCGGGGCGAAGTCGACGCCTCGCACGCGCCGAAGGCAGGGCGAACTCGCCGCCGTCGACCGAAGTCAAAGTGAAAGTCGCGTCTCGCGGCACGTAGGCGAAGTCGGTCACACGCGAGATCACTGATCGACGGCCCTTAAGGTCGAATCGCGACCCTTCGCATTCCACCGAAACGCCGCCGCGCAGAGGCACGATGGCCATTTCATCGGGGCCGGTTTCGAGCACGCGGCTCTCGCCCGCAGCGAGAGAAAGAATGCGCAGACCGGCGAAAGCCCAACCCGCGTTTTCCGGAGTGACGACCGCGGAGAAACCGGGTGCGGCGAGCGATTCCTTGGGGCGATGGAGGTTTTGCGCCATGCTAGCCTTGGAACGTTCCATCGCTACTAAGCTAGCGACGCGGGTGGCTTTGTGTCAAGCATGAAGAGTGGACGAAGACCAACAATCGACGACGTGGCGCGGCACGCCGGTGTGTCGAAATCCCTGGTCTCCCTGGTGGTCCGGGGCGACCGCCACGTCAGCCCGGAACGCCGCGCCGCCGCCCTGCGCGCGGTGGCCGCACTCGGCTATCGCCCGAACGCCATGGCCCAGGGTCTGGTGCAAAAACGCACCCGCATCGTGGGCGTGCTGGTCTCTGATCTCAACAATCCTTTTTTCGCCGACGTCATCGCGGGCATCCAGACTCGGGCGCGCGCGCTTGGTTATCGCGTGCTCATGAATACCGGCGATCGCGTGCAGCAGCACGAGGACGAGGCCATCGAAACCCTGCTCCAGCTGCGAGTGGACGGCTTGATCCTCGGCTCGCCCATGATGGAGAGCCCGCTGGTGGTGCGGGCGAGCAAGGAGGTTGCGGTGGTGGTGGTGGGCCGTCCTGCTCGCGCCGCCTCGGTCGACAGCGTGGCCGATGACGATGCCGCGGGTGCGCTGGCCGTGGTCCGGCACTGCGTCTCGCTCGGGCACCGTCGGATCGCCCACATCGATGGCGGCGAAGGCGCGGGAGCCATCGAACGACGGCGCGGCTATGAGGAAGCCATGCGCCGCCTCAAGCTCTCCGACGAAATCGTGGTGGGCCGCGGGGCCTACACCGAAGCCGGCGGATACCAGGGCGCGCGCGAACTGCTCGAACGACGCCCACGGCCGACCGCAATCTTCGCCGCCAACGACCTCGCCGCCATCGGTGCGCTGAATGCCATCGAGGAGATCGGACTGCGTGTGCCCCAGGACATTTCTCTCATCGGCTACGACAACACCTCGCTCGCAGCCATGCGTCACCTCGCCCTGACCACGGTCCACCAGCCACGTCACGACATTGGCCAGATGGCCATGGACCTGCTGGTCGAGCGCATCCGCGGAGTCCGCACCAAATCACGCCGCGTGGTGCTGGCTCCCACTCTGGTGGTGCGCTCCACCACCGCGGCCCCGCCGCGTGAACGCGTATCCCAAGCCCGGGCGAAGGCAGCTCCGAAAACGCGCGGGGCCCGCGTGGCGTCGAAGGCCCGATGAGCGCGTCGCCTCTTCTGCGAATGACCGGCGTCCGGAAACGATTCCCGGGCGTGGTGGCGCTTGACGGCGTGGATCTCGACCTGATGGCGGGCGAGGTTCACATCCTGCTGGGCGAAAACGGCGCAGGCAAGTCGACGCTCATGAAGATACTGAGCGGCGCGCAGATGAAAGATGAAGGCGAGATCGAGGTCGATGGTCGACCCGCGGCCATTCACTCGCCCCGTGCTGCCCGCGACCTTGGCATCAGCATCATCTATCAGGAACTCACCCTGGTGCCGCAACTGAGCGCACCCGCGAACGTGTTTCTGGGCAAGGAGCCCACGAACGCGTTCGGTCTGCTCGACATGGAGGCGATGAAGACGCGCACCCGCGAGTTGCTCACCGGTCTTGGCATCACCATCGATCTCGACGCGCCGGTGGGGAAACTTGGCATCGCCGAGCAGCAGATGATCGAAGTGGCGAAAGCGCTGTCGGAGAACGCACGCATCCTGGTGATGGACGAGCCGACCTCCGCGCTCACCGCGGGCGAGATCGACCAGCTCTTCGCCGCCATCGCCCGCCTCCTGGCGCGCGGCGTGGGCATCATCTACATCTCGCACCGGATGAACGAGGTCGAGCGGATCGGCCATCGTGTCAGCGTCCTGCGCGACGGAAAGAAGATCGGGACTTACAACCCGAAGGACGTGTCCCTTGACGAACTGATCCGCTTGATGGTGGGACGGCCGGTGGGCGATCACTTCCCTCGCCGCAGCATCGAACCCGGGGCCGAGGTCTTGCGGGTGGAGAGCCTCTCTCGTCGCGGAGCGCTGCACGACGTGAGTTTCGCCCTGCGCCGTGGCGAAATCCTCGGCGTCTCCGGCCTGCTCGGGGCGGGCCGCACCGAACTCGCGCGCGCGCTTTTCGGAGCTGACCGGTCCGACCACGGGACCATCACCGTTAAGGGCCGTATGGCTCTGGTGCGTTCTCCCGCGGAAGGCATATCGGCGGGAGTAGGTCTTCTCCCTGAAGACCGAAAGACTCAGGGCCTGATCCTCGGACTCTCGGTGCGCGAGAACATGGCGCTGACTTCGGCGCGTCGGCTCTCTCGCTTCGGCCTGATCGACGCCCAGGGCGAATCCGACTTGTCGCGCAAGTACGTCGACGAACTGCGCATCAAGACGCCGGGCATCGAGCAGCGGGCCGGGGCGCTGTCCGGCGGCAATCAGCAGAAGATCGTGCTCGGCAAGTGGCTGGCCACCGGAGTCGATGTGCTGATCATGGACGAACCGACCCGCGGCATCGATGTGGCGGCCAAGGTGGAGATCTACGAACTGATGAACCGACTGACCGCCGAGGGAGCGGGGATCCTGATGATTTCATCCGAACTGCCGGAGATCCTGGGCATGAGCGACAGGATTCTGGTGATGCGCGGGGGCCGGCTGGTGTCGGAGTTCGCGGGCCGGTCCGCCACCCAGGAATCGCTCCTCGGGGCCGCGCTGGGGCAGGCATCGTGAAGAAGGTGATGACGCTTCTGGCCGACAGCCGTCGGGTGGGGACGCTGGTAGGCCTCTTCCTGCTCGGCGCCTTGCTGTCGTATCTCTCGCCCTTCTTCCTCACCACCTCCAACCTGCTCAACGTGATGGAGCAGACCGCGATCAACGCGGTGATCGCGGTGGGCATGACCTTCGTGATCCTCTCCGCCGGCATCGACTTGTCGGTGGGCTCGATCGCCGCGCTCTCCGGCGTGGTGATGGCCAACCGTCTGCTGGCGGGCTGGCCTTTGGCCGGCGCCATCCTCGCCGGGCTTCTCACAGGCGCGATGTGTGGTGTGTTCAGCGGCCTGCTCATCACTCGCGGAAAACTCCCGCCCTTCATCGCCACACTCGGCATGATGAGCGTGGCCCGCGGCGCAGCACTGCTCTTCACCGACGGCCGCCCGATCTCCGGATTCGACGAGTCGTTGCGCTGGCTTTCCACCGGACGGATCTTTGGCATCCCCGTGCCCGTGCTGCTCACCATCCTTCTTTATGTGCTGGCCATCGTTCTGCTCAACCGCACTCGTTTCGGGCGTTACGTCTACGCGATCGGCGGCAACGAGGAAGCGGCCCGACTCTCCGGTGTGGCCGTGGGTTTCCACAAGACGCTCGTCTACGTGATCTCCGGCGTCACTGCCGCCCTGGGCGCCGTGCTTCTGACCGCCCGCCTCAATTCCGCACAGCCCATCGCGGGCATGATGTACGAACTCGACGCCATCGCCGCGGTGGTCATCGGCGGCACCAGCCTTACCGGAGGCCTCGGCACGCTGGGGGGCACACTGATCGGGGCACTCACTATGGGAGTGCTGCGCAATGGCCTTAACCTCCTTGGCATCTCGTCGTTCCTCCAGCAGATCGTGATCGGTCTGGTCATCATCGCCGCCGTGCTGATGGATTCGCTGGTCAAGTCGAAACGGTCGTAGCCCCCTCGCCCCGAAATGGAGCCCTTCATGAAGATCCGGATTTCCCGCGCGTTCGCCGCTCTTGCTGTCTCACTCGCCATCACCGCGTGCAGCGCGCCGCCGCCACCCGCGAGCACCGGCCCCGCGAAACCCCGGGTGGCACTGGTACTGAAAACGCTCAACAGCCCCTTCTTCATCGAGATGCAGACGGGGGCGAAAACCGCCGCTGACCGCCTTGGCCTCGAACTGGTGGTGCAGGCCGCGGAGCGCGAGGTGGACGTCGAGAAGCAGATGCAGATCGTGGAGAACCTGATTCAGACCGGGATCAAGGCGCTGCTCATCACGCCCAGCGGTTCACGCGAGGTCATCCCGGTGCTGGCCAAGGCTCAGGCCGCGGGCATTCCCATCATTGTGGTCGACACCCGGATCGACGCGGAAGCGGCGGCGGCTGCATCGGTGAAGACCGCCACATTCATCGGCTCGGATAATTACGAAGGCGGTCGAGCCGCGGGCGTCGAGCTGGTGCAGGGAACCGGGGGAAAGGCCCAGGTAGCCATTCTCGAAGGCATCCCCGGCCACGAAACCGGCGATTCGCGTCTGCGCGGCTTCAAGGATGCGATCAAAGACGCGGCCGGCATCAAGGTGCTGGCCTCGCAGACCGCCAACTGGGAACGCGACCAGGGCTTCACCGTTTTCCAGAACATGCTGCAGGCGCAGCCGAACATCGACGCCGTTTTCGCCTGCAACGACATGATGGCCTTGGGCGCGGTGGAAGCGATCGCCGCGGCCGGACGTACCGGCAAGATCCGCGTCCTCGGCTTCGATGCTGTTGACGATGCGCGGAAGGCCATCGCCGCCGGAACCATGACCGCCTCGGTGGCGCAATTCCCCGGGGAGATGGGGCGGATGGCGGTGGAGAGCGCGGCCCGGGTCATCAAGGGTGAAGTCCTCGAGGCGGATCAACGGGTGCGCATCGAACTCATCAAGAAGCCCGAGGGAAATCGGTGAGCCCAGCCGCGCGTCAGCGGCTGCGGGTTGGCATCATCGGTCTCGGGCGGCTGGGGCGCGTCTACGCGCGCGACCTCGCCTCGCGCATTCCGCAGACCACACTGGTGGCGATCTCGGACGTGTTGCCGTCGGCCATGGCCGAAGTGGGCGACGAGTACGACGTCGCGGCCCGGCATGCTGATCCTGCGGCCCTGATCCACGATCCCGCAGTGGACGCGGTGGTCATCGTCACCCCCACCAGCACCCACAAGGATTTGTCGATCCTGGCCACGCGGGCAGGCAAGCCCACGTTCTGCGAAAAGCCTCCGGCCTTGACCCTGGCCGACACCCTCGAGATGAAGAACGCGATCGAGGCCACCGGGACCTTCTTCCAGATGGGCTTCATGCGCCGGTTCGATCCCGGGTACGCAGCGGCGCGCCTGCGTTTGAGCGAAGGGGCGATTGGGAACGTCGTCCTCTTCAAGTCCACCTCGCGCGACCCTTACCGCACTTCGCTCGAGTACGCCGACGTCCGCAGCAGCGGGGGCATGATTCTGGATATGGGGATCCACGACTTCGATCTCGCGCGTTTCTTCATGGGCGAGGTGAAGACGGTGTCGGCCATCGGCGGCACACTCGCTTATCCGGAACTGAAGACGGTGGGGGATATCGACAACGCTGTGGTGAGCCTCACCTTCGCGAACGGTGCTCTGGGCGTGGTCGATCTGTCGCGCAACGGCATCTATGGCTACGACATCGCCACTGAACTGCTGGGCGATGCGGGCACGCTGCGCATCGGATACCTGCGCGAGACACCGCTGTTCGTGATGACGAAGAACTCGGTCGCCCACGACACGGTGCCGCACTTCATGGAGCGCTTCGCCATCGCCTACACCACGCAGCTCCAGGACTTCGCCCGCAGTGTCCTCGGCGGCCGCCCCGCCCCTGTCACCATCGACGATGGCGTCGAAGCCATTCGCATCGCCGTCGCCGCGAACCGCGCCCTGACCTGCGCTACCCCAGTCGAAGTCGCCTCGTTGTAGTCTCGCCTGCCGATGCACGACGTCCAGATCCTCTCCGATATCGCCACCGCCATCGTGGCCGCCACTGCGGTGGCCCTCCTGGCCCGGCTGCTGAAGCAGCCCCTCATCCTTGGTTATCTCCTCGCCGGAGTGGCGGTGGGTCCGGCCATGGGCCTCGGACTCGTCCACGATCACGAAACCATCGAGCTGATCTCTGAAATCGGCCTCATCCTTCTGCTCTTCATCATCGGGCTGGAGATGGACGTGGCCAAGCTCGTCAGCGCGGGCCGCTCGCTGATTCTCGTGGGCCTTCTACAGTTCCCCATCGGCCTCGCCATCGGCGTGCCCTTCTTCCTGCTGGTGGGGCTGCCCCAGGGCGATGGACGTTTCGACGCGGCGTATGCCGCGGTGGCGGTGTCGCTGAGCAGCACCATGATCGTGGTGAAGCTGCTGTACGACAAGTTCGAACTGGCCACCCTGCCCGGCCGGCTGACCCTTGGGGTTCTGGTCTTCCAGGACGTCTGGGCCATTCTGGTCCTGGCCTTGCAGCCGAGCCTGCTCGATCCCTCTCCGCTGGTGGTGGGCGCCTCCCTCTTCAAAGGGGTATGGCTGATCGTGGCTGCGCTGGGAGCGAGCCGGATGTTCCTGCCGAGACTTTTCGCCTTCATCGCCAAGGTGCCCGAGCTGATGCTCGTCACCGCCCTCGCCTGGTGTTTCCTCATCAGCGGCATGGCGAGCGCTTTGGGCCTCTCCCGGGAAATGGGTGCGCTTATCGCCGGCGTGGGTCTTTCGACCCTGCCCTACAACCTCGACGTGATCGCGAAAGTCATCAACATCCGCGATTTCTTCGTCACTTTGTTCTTTGTGGCTCTGGGCATGCAGATCCCGGTGCCCACGCCTCAACTCATCGCACTGGCGGTGGCGACGTCCCTCTTCCTCGTGGCCACCCGTTTCCTCTCTGTGTTTCCGATCCTCTACAGCGCGGGCCAGGGACTGCGCACCAGTCTGCTGCCCACCATCAATCTTTCGCAGATGAGCGAGTTCTCTCTGGTCATCGCCTCTCTCGGCTTCGCCCTGGGCCACATCTCCGCGGAGACGGTGGCCATGCTCACCCTCACCTTCGCACTCACCTCGGTGGGTTCGACCTACGCTATCGCGGGCAACCACCAGATCGAGCGCGCTTTCACTCGACGCCTGAAGGCCATGGGGGTTGCCGACAAAGGCGGCCCCGCCGAAAACGAGGGTCCGAAGAGCGAAGCCGCGGTGGTCTTCCTAGGCTTCTACCGCGACGCGAGTTCCATCCTGCACGAGTTCGAGATGGAAGAGCGCAAGGGCAAGCAGGATGCCATCCTGCATGAACTACAGGTCATCGACTTCAATCCCGAGGTCCTCGACGAACTGAAGCGCCGCGGCATCGCGTGCGTGTATGGCGACGTGGCCAGCCAGGAGACGCTGCACCACGCGGCCATCCATGCTGCCGAGGTGGTGGTGTGTACCCTGCCGGATTCGATCCTCAAAGGGACGTCGAACCTGCGACTGCTGAAGCAACTCCAGCGCACCTGCCCTCACGCGAAGCTCATTGTGGCCTCAGAGACGATCTCCGGCGCGCGAGCGCTTTACGACGCGGGGGCCCACTTCGTCTTCGTACCGCGCCTGCATCCCGCGCATCGCATGGCCGAAGTCATCCGCACCGCCCGTGAAGAGGGCCTCGATCAGGTCCGCGCTGATGAGTACAAGGCGCTCCAAGGCCGCGACGAGGTGTTGTCTTAGGGCGCCCTCGGAACGTCGATCCAGCGTCGGCCTCGGGCGCGATGGCGGGAGCGACGATCCTCTCGCGCTTGATGTTGCGCACGGTCTTCTCCGCGATCCGAAACCCTGCGAGTGCGAGATGCGACGCGATCAACTCGGAACCCCCGAACCCAAACCGCGCCATCATCTGAACGAGATGTCGAGTGGCATCGTTCAGCCGCGTGACTGGGGGAATGGGCTTGGCGAGGGAGCCGACAGTCCTGGACTCGGGCGACTCGTCGCGCTCCCAGTTTGAGATCGTGTTGTCCGACACGAGGAACTGTCTTGCTGCGCGAGCCTGATTCCAGCCGAGCAGGTTTCGGATTTCGAGAATCTCGAAACGTGCGGCCGGGGCGTAGTGAGGCCGGTGCCGATCGGGCACCTTGGCGAGGCGGGCGTGGAGGAGACCAACGACACGCCACGCGATGGAAGCGAGCAGTTCCGCCCGGTCGAGGCGGGCCTTGAGGTCCTGGAATCCGCCATCACGACCGCGGAACTCGCTCAAGTGGGTTCCGGCGGTGACACCGAGCAGGCGAGCGGCGTGAAGGATGGCTCGGTTGGCCAGGCGGTGAGTGGCTCGGTCCTTGAGATTTCGGACGCGCAGGTGGACGGGAATGGGAGTATCGGCGGACACACCGCAGGGTAACGGAAGGGTGGCTTGTCCTCAGGCCTGATCGATTTCTGATCGCTCGTCCGCGGTGAGTTCGCGCAGAAGATTCGGCTGGCTCTCTATCAGCGAGACGGCGTCCGCAAGGTCTTGAATCCGCTTCGAGCGTCTTCGACCGGGGTCGCGGGCTGCGCGTAGCTTGGCCTTGACCAGGTCGAGCGCCGAGGCGACACAGAGCGGCGTTCCGTCGACCGTCGAAGTGGCGGATCGCTCGATGGCCTCTCGGAATGCCGGGTCATCCGAGAACTGGACGGGGGTGCCTTCGAGCCGCCTTTCCATGAGGCGCAGTCTAGCCGGGGGCACTGTAACTGCTTCGTCAGTGGATCGAACTGGGACAGAGCGCCATGCGCATCGCGACCGTGATGCGATTGCTCGTCGTGGCCGGGGGGGCGTTCCGGAGCGGTAATCAGGCTTCGGTCAAGCGACCCGAGGCGTACTTGTGAAGGAGGCTCGCGATGAGAGTCTGATAGGGCATGCCTTCAGCGAGGGCTCTCTTCTGGATGGCCTCGAGATCTTTGCTCGATAGGCGGATGTTCAGCCGTCGGTCTTTGCGGAAGGTCGCCGCGGCATGGCGTGCGTAGCGCTCGCTCGCCCGCTTGCCGCCGGGCGCTGGTCGCCACTCGCCGCGTTCGACGGATTCGAGCAGGTCTTTCTCGGCTGCATCAAGCTTCATCATCGTGCTCCGTTCGTAGATATTGCTTCGTCGCTTTGCGGCTCGGAATGATGGTCTTCAAAGTGACTATCCGTTCGTCTTCAAGGAACGGCACCAGATAAACGTAGTCATCGCGACGAACGACGAAGATCCGCTGTCCACCATACCGGGCTTCATTTGGGTGTTCGAGCACATCGAGCAGGTCGCCCCGTTCGATGTGGAATACGATGTCTTCAAAGCCAATTCCGCGCTCAGCCTTCAGCTTCTCGTTCTTCGAATCGTCCCAAACGAAGTACTTCACGGAAAAAGTGTATCAAAAGGTGTGTGCCTATTAGGCACACACCTCTTCCATCTTCGTCCGTCAGCGAATGGAGCTGGGCCGCGGCGGGGGAGTGCGCGGCAGGGGCGTGGCCGCGGGGGCGGCCGGCGGCTGCGGCCACATCGGCGCCATGTTGCACGACTCGACGGTTGAACAGCCCGTCCCGTAGCCGCCGCCCCAGTGACGGCCGCCGAGAATCGTCGTGGTGCCGTAGCCCCAGGTGGGGAGGGCCGACTGTGAGGCGCGGGCTTCCGCGCGGGCGCGTTCCGCCTCGCGTTCGGCGCGGCGGGCCCTGTCTTCGGCATCGCGTGCTGAACGGCGGGCTTCCCGCAGGTCCCTTTCGCTCGCGGTTCGTTGCTCACGCTCGCGCAGGAGGTAGGCCTGCTCGGCGGGCGTCACCCACCGTCCCTCGAATTGCACCAGGCCGTTCGCGCGATTGGCCTCGTCCTCGTCCACGAAGCGGCCATCGACCAGGACATGGCCCAGGGCGCGATGGGCCTCGACGTGCCGCGGGTCGAGGGCGAACACGCGTGTCCACATGAGGCGGGATTCAGAGCGCAGGCCATGCGCGGCCGCGAATCGGGCGAGGTCGGCGAGCGCCGTCACATCGCCTGGGGCCATCGCGGCCAGGCGGGTCCGATACTGGGAAAGGGCGCTCTCTTTTCGTTCGATCCTGGAAACGCTGGTCCGGGGGACGCTCAAGCGGCCCACTCCTACGTCAATGGTGAGCTGCGCGGGCGTCTCGGCGACAAGCACGCCCTCGAGCCGACCTCCCGTCTTGAGATGGAGGACATCGGCGCCGACGGTGACGCCGGAGAGGACAAAAACGCCGAGGCCGAGCCAAAGTGTCCGCAATCGGTGATTCATTCTGACCCTCCTGACGTGGTCGGGCCGATTATGGACGACCACAACCAGATTGAAGCAAATCACGTGCCCGACTAAACCCCCCGCCGCCCTTGGCAGTCTTACTCTTCGACGGGCGATATTCGCCCCCAGGAGCCCTAAAACCATGAAGACTTCACTTTTTATCCCTACACTCGCCGCCAGCCTCTTTTTGAGCCCCGCTCTGGTCGCCGCCCAGCCTCAGGACGCGCCTCCCAATCGCCCGAATCAGGGCCAGGGAGACGCTCAGATGCGCCGCGGGGCCGGTCCGGGCGCGCCCATGCAGCAACGCCGTATGGCCATGCACGCCGATCTCGGCCTGACCGATGTTCAAAAGGCCGACCTTCAGAAGCTGCGTGAGACGTCCCGCAAAGACCGTCTGCGCAAGTCCACCGACCTCAAGATCGCCCGTCTCGACCTGCACTCCCTCCTCCGGGCCGAGAAGGTCGACGAGAAGGCAGTGGCCGCGAAGCTCGCCGAGGTTCAGGCGGCTCAAGGCGCCATGCTGAAGCTTCACGTTGATTCCGCCCTCGCCATGAAGCGCATCCTCACCCCCGAGCAGCAGAAGAAGATGCACGCCATGCGCGCCAACCGAGGGCAGAACCGCATGACCCGCGGCATGAGAATGAAGGGTCGCGATCAGGGTCAGGGTCGCGGTCGCGGCCGGATGAACCATCCCATGGGCGCCGGGCCGGGTGGCGACGAAACCGAACTCGATCTCGACCTCGATCACGACAAGGACATTCGCTAACCGGGCTTCCCCTCACCATTCACCCGACTGCTGAGAGAATCCTCGATGCTTGCCCAGTCCGACATCGCGCTCCGGGGCGTTTCGATGAGCCATCCGTTCGTCCCATCGAACGCCGAGGCGCGCGATGCCGCTCGCATCGAGGAGAAGGCCGCCATTGAGGCGTGTCTTGCGGGCGACACATCGGCTTTCGATGTGCTGGTGATCCGGCATCAGAAATCGATCCAGCGGGTCTGCTACCGGTTCACCGGCAACGCCGAGGACGCCGCCGATCTCACCCAGGAAGTGTTCGTGAAGGCGTATCGGTCCTTGCCCAAGTTCCGGGGCACCAGCGCCTTCTCGACCTGGCTCTACCGCATCGCCGTGAACGCGTGCCTCACGTTCAAGGCCGCGCGCAAGAACCGCACCGAGGAGTGGGACGAGGATCAGGACATCGTGGCCGAGGGGCCGGGCGTCGACGAAATGGTCGATGCCACGATGAGCGCGCAGGCCGTACGCGAAGCGCTCGAGACCCTGCCCGAGAAGCAGAAGCTCACGGTCATCATGAAGGTTCTGGAAGAGCGAACCCACGCCGAAGTGGCGGAGATTCTCGGTTCCAATGTAGGTACAGTTAAGGCGAATCTGTTTTTTGCCGTCCGCAACCTGCGCAAGCAGCTCGCCGTCACCCTGGGCGGGCGTCCCGGCCCGGACGGGCAAGCAGGTTCGGACGCGCCATCGGAAGGAGGTCTCTAATGAATCATCGTCATCTTGAAAGCGAAGAGATCTTTGAGCAGATCAGTGAAGGCCGCGCGGTCCAGGGGCTCGAAGGATGCGCTACTTGCGAAGCCGAGGCCGTCTCGTTATCCCGGTTCCTCGTCGAACTGAAGGCGGTGGACGCCGCGTCTCTTCCCAATTCCGATTGGGACGATCTCCTGCTGCGGCGGCGGATCCGTGAGGCTCTGGCCGAGGAAAGGCCCCACGCTCGTTCGATCTTCGACCGTTTCCCGGTTCTGCGTCCGGCGTTCGCGGCCGCCCTGGTGGCGAGCCTCGCGTTCTCGGTGTGGGCCCCGCTGTCGAGGTACCTCAACGTCGAGGAGCCCGGCTTGATCTCTACGGAGTCGGCGGTTCGCGGCGAGGCCCGCTTGCCGGCCTGGACGCCGCTTCCTGATGTGGCCGAGGATGAAGGCCTGGCCGTGCTTGCCGAGTGGACGCCCACCGAAGACGAACTCACCATTGCGCGCTGCCGAGCCTCGTGTCTCGCCGGCCTGAGCAGCCACGAGGAAGAACGTCTGCTGAGCGCGGTCGCCATGAACACGGCGCGCGCGCCCTTGCCCCTGCCCTTGCCGTTCACCGGAGCCAGTCCGCTATGAACCCCCGCCCTGACCCGAATCGCCGGTTCGCCCCCCCTCTGGCTGCTGTCCTGATCCTGGCCGTGGGACTGGCACAGGCGGCGCGCGCCGCGGACGACAGTTCTCAGGCGCCGGAGCAGACGCAAAAAAGAGAAGGGGCTCCCGGTCAGCCCCGCCCAAACCAGCCAGCCGGGCATGTTCCCGAGTTGCGCGACGAAACCTTCCGTCTGGTTGACGCCTACTTCATCAGCAACCTCCAGGAAAGCCTGGGCCTTACCAACGATCAGTTCGCACGCATCCTGCCCCTGGTGAAGAAGGTCCAGTCCGACCGGCGCGATTTCGCGAGGCGGCGCATGCAGGCCCTTCGTCAGTTGCGGAAGACTCTTAGCTCGGGTTCGGCCACCGAAGCGTCGGTTACGGAGCTGCTCAAAGACCTGAAGGCGGCAAGCGCGGACGAACGCGCGGGCACCCTGACCAACCTCGAGGCTCTCGACGCCGAACTCACCCCCCTCCAGCAGGCGAAGTACCGCGTGTTCGAGGCCGAGGTCGACTTGCGCCTGCGCCACCTTCTGGCCCGCAGCCAAGACCGCCAGAAGCGTCCCAACCGCTGAGGCCGGTTCCCTAAGTCAATAGAGGATATTGACTTAGGCTCGAAGCGAGATGGGCCACGGCATCATCGTGGTAAACTCCCGCGCCTTGGTGCCGCATGGCCAAGCCGTCCGCGGCGTTTCGCCGCGAGACACCTCTTCTCGTCCGCGTCGCGCCATGACCCAACCGACCCTTCTCGAGATCGCCCCGACAGACGTTCATCAGGTCGTGGGGCGTCATTTGCTCGTCGACGGCTTCGATGTGGTCTTCGACCTCGAGAAAAGCCAGGGGGCTTGGCTGCACGACTCCCGCAGCGGCCGGAAGCTTCTCGATTTCATGACCTTCATCGCGTCGTCGCCCATCGGGTACAACCACCCGAAGACGAAAGGCGGCGATTTCCTCGAGCGCCTGCTCAAGGCTGCCCAGGTCAAGCCTTCGCTGTCCGACGTGTACTGCGTCGAGTACGCGAGTTTCCTCGAGACCTTCGCGCGTGTGGCCATGCCCTCGTATCTGCCCCACGCCTTCTTCATCGAGGGCGGCACACTGGCCGTCGAGAACACACTCAAGGTGGCCATCGACTACAAGGTCCGCCAGAACTGGCGCGCGGGCGGCGATCGGTCGCGCGAACGCGGCCACCAGATCGTCCACTTCAAAGAGGCGTTCCACGGACGCTCCGGCTACTGCCTCTCGCTGACCAACACTGATCCGGCCAAGACCGACCTCTTCCCCAAGTTCCCCTGGCCGCGGCTCGACAACCCGAAGCTGCGTTTCCCCCAAACGCCCGAGGCCCTGCGCGACGTGGCCGCCCTCGAGCAGCGTTCGCTCGAGCAACTGCGCAAGGCGTTCGAGGACTTTGGCGACGACATCGCCGGCATCCTGATCGAGCCGATCCAGGGCGAAGGCGGCGACAACCACTTCCGCCCCGAGTTCATCCAGGCCCTGAAGGCCATCGCCGATTCGATGAACTGCTTCTTCATCGTCGACGAGGTGCAGACGGGCGTTGCCCTCACCGGGAAGTTCTGGGCTCACGAACATTACGGCGTAGAGCCCGATGCCCTGGCCTTCGGCAAAAAAACCCAGACCTGCGGTTGCCTCGTGGGGACCAAGGTCGACCGCGAACCGGACAACACCTTCGTCACCAAGTCGCGGATCAACTCCACCTGGGGCGGGAATCTCACCGACATGGTCCGCTTCCAGCGATTCCTCGAGATCATCGAGGAGGACAAGCTGGTCGAGAACGCGGCCACCGTGGGCGACTACCTGCTTGGCGGCCTGCGGCGCCTCGAAAGCGAGTTCCCGGGCCTCGTTTCCAACTGCCGGGGCCGCGGGCTGATGGTCGCCTTCGATACCGACCCTACAAGGCGCAAAGATCTGCTCGCGAAGTGCCTCGAGTTCGGAATGATCGCTTTGCCGTGCGGTGCGGGGTCTGTTCGCTTCCGGCCCCCGCTCACCCTTTCCGCTTCCGAGGCCGACGCCGGCCTCGACATCCTGCGCCGCGCACTTCAATCTCTCCCCGGAGGAGCCTCCCAATGATCGAAAACGAAGCCGCAATCTTCATCGCGAACGATGCCATGGCCGAGATCATCAAGGCCAAGAGCGCCAAGGGGAAGCTCGTGCGCGTCGCCGAGGAGGGTTACTACGAAGTGCGGCTCACCTTGAATGGCAAGCAGCACACCGCCTACCTTCCCATCCACACCACAGTGGTGGTGTCCGCCCTGCCCGAAGGCGAGTTCGCCTCCATCGCCGTGGAACGTTGAGCCCCAAAAAAGCCAAAGCCAAACTTTCCTCTCCCTATTACCTGGGCGTTCGCCTTTGAACGCGCGACGCCCGGCCAGCCCGCCCAATCTCTGGAGATAAACCTGTCATGTCCCGTGATCTGAAGATCATTCACGTCGGCCTCGGCCCCATCGGCATCGGCATCGCGAAGATGGTCCTCGCCAAGGAAGGCCTGAAAGTCGTGGGCGCTTGCGATCCCGCCTCCGAGAAGGCCAACAAGGATCTGGGCGACGTCCTCGGCCTCGGCAGGAAGCTCAAGATCAAGGTGGCGGGCGACCCCGTCAAGTTCATCAAGACCATCAAGGCCGACGTGGCCGTGGTCTCCACCACGTCGTCGGCCAAGGTGGTGAAGGCCACCATCGAGGCCCTGATCAACCGCGGCATCAACGTGGTCACGACCTGTGAGGAGTTCGCCTATCCCGTGCCCGAAAACACCAAGGTGTTCCGGGACCTCGACGTGATTGCCAGGAAGAAGAAGGTCTCTGTCCTCGGCACCGGCGTCAACCCAGGGTTTGCCATGGACGCCCTTGCCCTCACCATGACCGCGCCCTGCGAGTCGGTGAGCCGGGTTTCCGTCACCCGCATCGTCGACGCGGGGACACGCCGTCTGCCCTTGCAGCGCAAGGTCGGGGCCGGCCTCACCCTCGCCCAGTTCAGCCGGGCCAAGGCCGAAGGCACGGTGCGTCACGTGGGTCTGCCCGAGTCGGTGCAGATGATCGCCGACTCTCTCGGCTTCAAGCTCGAGCGCGTCGAGGAGACACTCGAGCCCGCGATCGCGCCGCGCGACCTCAACACCGACTACCTCCGCATCGCCGCCGGCACCGCTGCCGGCATCAAGCAGAGCGCTCGTGGCTATACCAAGACCGGCCTGGTGGTGAGTCTCGACCTCCACATGTACGTGGGCGCCGATTCGCCGAAGGATCACATCGTCATCGACGGTTCGCCCTCGATGGACATGACGGTCAAGGGCGGCATCGCCGGCGACATCGCCACCGCCGCGATCTCGGTGAACGCCATCCCCAAGGTGATGTCGGCCCGCCCCGGCGTCCTCACCATGCGCGACATCCCGCTTCTGCACAGCTACAACAAAGAAGAAGCCCGCAACCCCCCCAAGAAGTAGGGCACTTGACACGGGAAGACACTCGTCCCTAGGGTTCGAGTGTCATGTCCGACTTCTTCGCCTCCCTTCAGACCGGGCTGGTCTCGTTCCTTGACACTTTGAGGAACACCGACTGGCCCGCTCGTCTCGGCCAGATGGAGTTGCCTCCGATGTCGGCCGATCTGCTGCAGTCGGTCGCGCTCGGCATAGCCCTCGCCGCCTGCGCCGGGCTTCGAGCCTGGCTGCCCCTGCTGGCGGTGGGCCTCTCGGTCCGCCTCGGCGTCTTGCCCTTGGGCGACTCTTTCCGTTTCCTCGGATCGAACACCGCCCTCACTGTCTTCGTGTTGGCCACCATGATCGAGGTGATCGCCGACAAGATCCCCGTGGTCGACCACGCGCTCGACGCTCTCTCCACTGTGCTGAAGCCGGTGGCCGGCATCGTCCTCGCCGCCTCGGTGTTGTGGACGGTGGATGACCCGCTGGTGGCCCTGGCGCTTGGGGTGATGGTAGGAGCGCCCGCCTCCTTCGGCCCGCACGCGGCCAAAGCCACGCTGCGCGGCGTGTTGTCGCCGATCACGGGCGGCCTCGCGGCGCCGATTCTTTCAACCCTCGAGGACGTCATCGCGTTCGGTCTGGTGGCGCTCGCCATCCTGGCTCCGCTGGTGGTGGCCGCGGGTTTCATTCTCTTCGCGGTGGTTACCGGGAGATTTCTGAGGAAGCGCTTGCCCAAAAACACACAAAGCTCCGCCCCGGCGTTGACGGCATGATTCACGCCGCTTTTTCTCTGAGCCTCGCTCTTTCTCCCGTACTCACCGCCCCCGCCCCAGCCGTCAAGGCCCAGGATCAACAGCAGCGGCCGCCGATCATCATTGGCGCGGAGGTGGAGATCGTGTCCGTGCCGGTGATGGTGTTCGACAAGGGCGGGCGGTTCGTTTCCGGCCTGCGCAAGGAAGACATCCAGATCTTCGAAGACGGCGTGCGTCAGGAGATCACGTATCTGGCGGCCAGCACCGGCGAGGACAAGATCCCTCTCTCCCTCGCCCTCACCCTCGATACTTCGGGCAGCATGCGTGACAGCATCTCCTTCCTGAAGGAGGCCGCCACCTACTTCACCGGCAAACTCGAGACCACCGATCAGGCGCTCATCGTCCAGTTCAACGAGTCGGTCAAGTCGAGTTCCGAATTCACCGACGACATCGACCGGCTCGACTCTTTCATCAACGGGCTGCAGGTGTGGGGAGGGACGGCGCTGTACGACGCCGTGCTCTATGGCCTCGACCGCCTGCGCGACCGGCCCGGGCGCAAGGCGCTGATCCTGCTGTCCGATGGCGACGACAACGGCGCGAGCAGCGCGTCGAAGGGTCAGGTCACGGCCATGGCGAAGTCGCTGGAGGTTTCGATCTACGCTGTGGGGATTCAGGGTTTCGACACTCCCAAGGGTTTTCTCAAGAACCTCGCCGAGGACACGGGCGGGCTTTACTTCTTCCCCTCGAAGGTGGCCGAGCTGATCAAGGTGTTCGAGGCCATCTCGAAGGACCTCAAGAACAATTACCTCGTGGCCTACTCGCCCACGCGTTCCGCCGATAACACGTACCGCAAGATCGAAGTCCGCGTGGTGAACCAGCCCGAAGTGGTAGTCCGCGTCCGCCCCGGCTACACCGCCGCCAAGAGACGCCGCAACCGCTAGCGGCGTTGCGGGCATCCTTGTGGTGGCCCGCGGTGCCGAACACGAAGGTGGGCTCGCGACGACGGGCACGGATCGCGCGTCGGCACTGCGTCGATAGAACTTCGGATTCGTGTGCCTCCTTGCTCTCCTCGGCTAGCGTGAACGTTGGTCAACGGACTATGGCGACTCACGCTAGACGGCCCGTTCGTCTGCGACCCACCTCCGTGCCCGGCCCCGCTGTATCCCTACAACCGCTTCAATAGATCCATAATCCCAAACGCTGCGATGGCGACGCTGGCTAGCCAGGCCAGAACTCCGGCCGCGGTCATGTGGGTGGGGTGGCGGTAGGCGCCTACGATGGCGACGCGTCTCGAGGCCACCAGGATGACGCCGAGGCTCAAGGGCAACACGAGACCGTTCAGGCCTCCGGCCCATACCAGCAGTTGCGCCGGGCGGCCCACGGTCAGGAACACAGCCAGCGCCGCGAGGATGAAGAACGCGAGACCCGCGGTGCGCGCCAGGCCCGCTTCCGCGCCGCGGACGAAGGACAGCGACGTGTAACTGCATCCCACCACCGATGTGATGGCCGCGCTCCACAACACCACGCCGAAGAAACGCTCGCCGAGGACACCGCCGCCGAGGCGGAACGCGGCCCCCGCGGGATTCACGGGGTCGAGTGGCCCGGTCGCTCCTTGCAGCACGCCGAGGATGGCGAGGAACAGGATGGTCCGCATGGCCCCGGTGACCAGAATGCCGCGGATGGCGGCGCTGTCGAAGTCGTGGACCGCCTCTTCACCCTTGAGGCCCGAAGCGAGCAGCCGATGCGCGCCCGAGAAGGTGATGTAGCCGCCCACCGTCCCGCCCACCAGGGTGAGGATCGAACCGGTGGGGATCTCGCTCGGAAAAATCGCCCGCTGCGCGGCCAGGAGATAGTCGGGATGGGACATCACCATGATCGAGGTGGTGAGGGCGAGCATCAGGAAGCCCAGGACCTGGACGAAGACGTCCACCGGGCGCATGGCGGCAGGACGGGCCAGAAGCGCCAGGGCGAGAAGTGCGGAGATCACGGCTCCCGCGCCGAGGGGAACGCCGAAAATGGCGAGACCAAGCGCGCAGCCGGCCAGATTGCCGACATTGAACACGAAGCCGCCGAACACCACCAGCACACGCAGCAGGCCGCTCAGGAAGGGGTGGATGGCTGCGGCGATGGCGGGGCCGGACAGGCCCGTGACCCCGATGACCCGCCACACATTCCATTGCACACCGATGTCGATCAGTACCGAGGCGAGGATGGCGAAGGCCATGTCGGCCCCGTGGATGCCCGTGAAAACCGCGGTCTGGGTGAGGAAGCCCGGGCCGATGGCCGACGTGGCCATCAGGAAGGCCGCGGCGGTGAGCGCCCGGCGTCGGGAAGAGGAGGGGGGCGGCATCATTCGCGGGGACGTGGGCGATTCTAGGCCCCGCTTAACTCTAGAATCGCGCTTCATGGCCGCGATACCCGAACTTCTGCTCAAGTCTGCCGAAGGGGAGCGTCGCATCAAGGTGGAACGCGCGGTCACCACCCTTGGAAGGTCGCGGGACGCGGACATCTTCATTCCCGACCAGTGGCTCTCGCGCATGCATGCGGAGATCCGACTCGACGGCGGCGGGTTGACCATCGCCGATCTCGGCAGCAAGAACGGAACCCTGGTGAACGGCACGCGTATCCAGGGCACCACCCCGCTGCGCCGGGGCGACCAGATCAAGCTCGGCGATCACACCGTCACCGTGCAGTGGAACCTCGCCGACGAGGAGACGGAAGACGACATCCAGGCGGTGGGCACCCGCGTCTTCTCCGTGCGCACCTTGCAGGAAGGCGTTCTCCGCGCGCCCACCAGCGCCGACGACCTGGCCCGCAAGAACCGCATCCTCACCGTCTTGTCGGGCGCGGCCGCCGCACTTCTCGCCCACAAGCCCATCGCCGAGACCTTCGATCAGATCCTCGACATCCTCTTCGCCGCGGTGGCCGCGGAACGCGGGGCCATCGCCCTGTTCGAAGGGCCTCCGGGCGCGCAGATCGCCGAGGTCAAGGCCTCGAAGACGCGGCGTGGCGAGCCCATCCTCAAGGTCAGCCGTACCATTTCCCGCCGCGTGCTCAAGGAGCAGGTGTCGATCCTGCTGCCCAACGTGCTCGAGGACGACGTGCTCAAAGCCGAGCAGAGCATCGTGACCACGGGTATCCGGTCGGCCATGTGCGCGCCCTTGTGGCACTCCGACGGCGGCAAGGAGTCGGTGATTGGTGTCGTCTATCTCGACTCGCGCGAGCGCACGCACATCTTTTCAGAAGAAGACCTCGAACTCGTCACCGCGCTCGCGAGCGTAGCCGCGGCCAAGATCGAGAACGCCCGCCTGCTCGAGGAAAGCCTCGAGAAACGGCGTCTCGAAGAAGACATGCGGGTGGCCGCGGAGATCCAGCGCAGCATGCTGCCCAAGGCCTCACCCGTGATCGCCGGATACGACGTGGCCGCGGGCACCGAGCCCTGCCGCGCGGTGGGCGGCGACTATTTCGACTTCCACGTCACCAAAGACCGCCTGACTTTCGTGATGGGCGACGTGTCGGGCAAGGGCACCGGGGCGGCCCTGATCATGACCATCCTGCGCGCGGCCGTGCGGGATTACTGGCTGGATGACAATCTGAACGGGGCCATCTCGGAGATGAATAATCTGGTCACCCAGAACGTGCCCGCGAACAAGTACGTCACCTTCTTCCTGGGTCGCCTCGATCTCAACACCGGCCACCTCGACTACGTGAACGCGGGTCACAACGCGCCCATCCTTTCCAAGGGGAACGGCGAAGTGGAACGTCTCCAGCAAGGCGGCATGGTGCTCGGCCTGTTCGAGGACGCGCCCTACGAGGCCGGCGCCACAAGGATCGATCCCCGCGACCGACTGGTGGTTTTCACCGACGGCTTCTCAGAGACCTGGAACAGCAAGGGCGAGGAACTTGGTGAAGAGGGCCTCACTCAATTCGTGCTCGGCCTTGCGGGAACCTCGGCCACCGAGATGAAGGATCATCTGCTCAAGAAGGCCGACGAGTTCGCCGAGGGCCTCAAGGCCACCGACGACCGGACCATCATCGTGGTTTGTCGGAACGCTTCGTAGCCGCTCGCTCGGCGCGCAGCGCCACGATCTCCGCTTCCAGGCTCGACGCATGCGTGCGCAGGCGGGCCACCTCGTCCCTCAATCGCACGACCTCCACGGGATCGATGATGACGGCGGGCTCGGCCGTGCGCAGAAGCAGCCTTGCCGTGAGGCCACCGAGGGTGCGGATTCTCGAGAGCGGCGCCGCCGCGAACGACCACGCGCGGGAATGTCCAAGGACCAGGGCGGCCGAGAGAAAGCCGGGCCCCTCCACGCGTAGCACGAGGAGCGAGGTCAGGCCCCGGGGCGGCAGCAGCCCACGCTCGCGGAACTCAGCCGCGGTGTCGAGGCGGAGCGTTCTTTCGCCCTCCATTCCCTCGAGGGCGGTCAGGGCGGGAAGGCCGAGATCGCCCAGGCCCGGGGCGAAGACGTGATGCTGCACCCCCTTCTCCGTCCGGATCACCAGTTCGCCGCACTCGAAGGTCTCGAAGGCGATGATGCGCGCGCGCAGTCGTTCGAGCAGGTCTTCCGCCCGCGGTCCGGCCTCGGCGATGGCCAAGACATCCTGAATGATCTGCTGGAACATGTAACCTTGCCTTAGGGCTCCCTTTCCGGTTTTTCCCGCCCGCATGTTGCCACCAAAAACTCCTTCATGATCAATATCCTTCTCATCGGCGACATCGTCGGCTCTCCGGGCCGCGCCATCCTCAAGCAGGCGCTGCCGAAAATCATGCGCAAGCGCGCCATCGACTACTGCATCGCCAATGCCGAAAACCTCGCCGGAGGCAACGGGGTCACCCGTGAACTGGCCGAAGAGCTTCTGAGCCAGGGCGTCAACTGCCTCACTTCGGGCAACCACATCTGGGACAAGCGCGAGATCATTCCGATCATCGACATGTTTCCCCAGCTCCTGCGGCCCGCGAACTATCCGGTGGGCCAGCCCGGGAAGGGCTGCCACATCGGCAAGAGCCGCACCGGGGTGAAGGTCGCCACACTCAATCTGTCGGGTCGCGTCTTCATGAACGGCGCCATTGACGACCCCTTCACCATCGGCCGGAAACTCGCCGAGGAGCTTCGCAAGGAGACGCCCATCATCCTCGTTGACATGCACGCCGAAACCACCTCGGAGAAGGCGGCCATGGGCTTCTTCATGGACGGACTGGCCTCGGTGGTGGTGGGCACCCACACCCACGTTCCCACCTGCGATCACCGCATCCTGCCCAAGGGAACGGCCTACTGCACGGACATCGGTATGACCGGCCCGTACGACTCGGTGATCGGTGTCGAGAAGGACATCATCATCAAGCGGTTCGTGGACGGACTGCCCGCCAAGTTCGAAACCGCGAAGGGTGATCCGCGTTTCGCCGCGGTGGTGGTGGCGATCGACGAAGACACCGGGCGCGCTGCTTCCATCGACCGCATGTTCCTGACCGAAACGGAAGTCCTGTCGCTCTGATCGCGGACCTGTCTTTGAGCGAGGTCCGGCCATGACCACCAGGCGCCCTTCCCCTTCACCCAAGGCCGCGGCCGCGGTGCGGCCTCTGAGTGAACGGCTGCAGTCCACACTGTTCGAGTCTCCCTCTCCCGCGGTGGCGATTCCGGAGCCGAAGGCCAAGGGAAGCACTCCGATCTCGATCACCGAACTCACCGATCGGATCGGCCGCCATCTCGCCGCGGGCTTCTCCACGGTGTGCGTGATGGGCGAGATTTCGAAGGTGACGGTGGCCGCGAACGGGCACACCTACTTCACGCTCAAGGATGCGGGCTCGACCCTCGACGCAATTCTTTGGGCCAGCAACCGCGAGGCCATGGGCGTCCAGCCCAAGCTCGGCTTGCGTGTGGTGGCGACCGGCGCGATCCGTGTCTTCAACTCCCAGGGCCGCTACTCGCTGCATATCGATACCCTCGGCCTCGTGGGCGTGGGCGACTTGCAGCGCGCGCTCGAGGCGCTGAAAACCCGCCTGCGCGCCGAGGGCCTGTTCGCCGAGGAGCGCAAACGCCCGTTGCCCCGCATGGTGCGCACGATTGGCGTGGTGACCTCGCCCACCGGCGCGGTCCGCCAGGACATCGAGCAGACACTGGCCCGCGGAGGCGCCCGCGTGCGCTTGCTTCTTTCGCCCACAAGGGTGCAGGGCGAGGGGGCGTCGGCGGAGATCGCCGCCGCTATCGACCTGCTTGCACAGCGCGCCGACGTGGACCTCATCATCGTGGCTCGGGGCGGTGGCAGCATCGAGGACCTCTGGCCCTTCAACGAGGAGGTCGTGGCCCGGGCCATCGTCGCTTCCGCGCCGCCGGTGATTTCCGCGGTGGGACACGAGACCGACTTCACGGTGTCGGACTTCGTGGCCGATGTCCGCGCTGCCACGCCTTCGGTGGCCGCAGGGATGGTGGTGGACATCAAGCGCCGCGCCACCGAACGCACGGAAGCCGCGAGCCTTGGCCTGCGCCGGGCCATCGATGCGAACCGCGACCGGTGGCGTCGTCGCCTCGACGCGGTGTCGACCCACCGCGTCATCGAACGCGAGCGCACCAAACTCGAGAAGCTGCGCGGTCGTCTCGCCGCCACGCTCACCAGGGGTCGTGTGGCCGTGGATCGCCGGCAGGCCGCGCAGGCCGCAACCTTCCGCGACCTCGCCACCCGCTGCGAGGCCCAGGCCCCCAAAGAAACCTTCGCCCGCGCCCGCGCGCGCGTCGATCGCGCGGTGGCGACGATGGGTGGCCGCGTGAACGCCCGCCTCGGCATCGTGTCAACGCGGTTCACCGAGGACTTACGGCTTCTCGTGCGCGGTATCCGTCCCCTCCTCGACCGAAGGCGTTCGCGTTTCGGCGGCGTGGTGTCCAAACTCGATGCACTTTCACCGCTCGCCGTCCTGAGCCGCGGCTACGCTCTCGCCACCACACCCTCGGGGCGTATTCTCCTCCGGGCGGAAGACGTGAACGTGGGCGACCCCTTGGTGGTCCGGCTATCCCAGGGACGGGTGAAAGCCACCGTAACCGACCGGGAAGAGGAGGCATGACCAGCGTGGCCGCAAACGAAGAAACGAAGGAATCGTTCGAGACCGCGCTCAGCCGCCTCGAGCAGATCGTGGGGTCGCTCGAGAAGGGCGACCTTTCGCTTGAAGACTCGCTGAAACTCTACGAGGAAGGCATCGCCCGCGCCCGCTTCTGCCAGGAGCGCCTCGAGGCGGCCGAGTCGAAGATAGAGGTGCTCTCCCAGGACGCGCGGCGCGTTCTTGACCGGGCGGCCAAAGCCGAGCCCAGCCGCTGAAAGGAGTGGAGTCCTCGTTGGATCCAACCCACGCCGAGTTGAGGTCGCTGGTCGATCAGGCCCTCGACCTCCATCTTCCCAAAGCGTCTCAGTGGCCGACCAGGGTTCACGAGGCCATGCGCTACAGCGTCTTCGCGGGCGGTAAACGCATCCGTCCCGTGCTGGCCCTGGCCGCCGCTCATGCCGTAGCCGGCCCGAAGGGGCGGGCGCGGGCTTTGCCTTTCGCCTGTGCGGTCGAACTCATCCACACCTTCTCGCTCATTCATGACGATCTTCCGTCGATGGACGACGACGATCTGCGCCGCGGTCGGCCGACCTGTCACAAGGCTTTCGATGAGGCGACCGCCATCCTCGCCGGCGACGCTTTGCAGACCCTGGCCTTCGAGATCGTGGCCTCGGGAGAAGGGTCTGCGGAGCGCAGCAGCCTCGTGCTCGCGGCCCTGGTTGTACTCGCTCGCGCCTGCGGTACCGCCGGCCTCATCGGCGGACAGATGGACGACCTCAAGTATGAAGGTGTGCCCGCCACACCGGCGGATCTCGAACGCATCCATCGCAGCAAAACCGGGGCCCTGATCGTGGCCACGGTCGTGGGCGGCGGACTCCTGGCCGGCGCATCCGCGGTTCAGGCCGAGGCGCTTCGGACGTTCGCCGAACCCATCGGCCTCGGCTTCCAGATTGTCGACGACATTCTCGACGTGAGCGGTGACGCGGCGTCGCTTGGCAAAACTCCGGGCAAGGACGCCCAGGCCGGCAAGGCCACCTGGGTGGCTCTCCATGGACTCGAGGCGTCGAAGCAACACGCGATAACACTCCACGCCCAGGCCCTCGCGGCACTGACGCCCTTCGGATCCGAGGCCGCACTGTTGCGCGAACTCGCGTCCCGGATCATCCACCGGGTCTCTTGAGTCCCATCCGTCGGCGGCTCGACCTCGAGATCGTGCGCCGGGGTCTGGCTCCGTCGCGAGAACGGGCCCAGGCCCTGATCCTAGCCGGGCGGGTTCGGGTGGTCCAGGTGGAACGGCCGAAGGCGGGCTCACCGGTCCACGAAGAAACGCTCATCGAGGTGGATGGGGAAGAGCCCTGGGTCTCGCGCGGGGCACTGAAGCTGATCGGGGCGCTCGACGCCTTCGGGATTTCCTGCGAGGGCCGCGTGGGCATGGACGTGGGCAGTTCCACCGGCGGGTTCACCGAGGTGATGCTGGCACGCGGCGCGTCGCGGGTGTACGCCTTCGACAGCGGTGTGGGCCAGCTGCACGAGCGCCTCAGGCAGGACACGCGGGTCGTTCTCCACGAGCGCACCAATGCGCGTCACCTCACGCCGGACGCCATTCCGGAGCGGCCCACACTCGCCACCATGGACGTCTCCTTCATCTCCGTTCTGAAGATCCTGCCCGCTCTGGCGGGAATCCTGGCCGAAGGCGCGGATCTGATCTCCCTGGTGAAGCCGCAGTTCGAAGCCAGCCGGGGCGAGGTGGGGAGCGGCGGCATCGTGCGCGATCCTGCGGTGCACACTCGGGTGATGCTGGGGGTGTGTGAGGGCGCGGCTGCGCTCGGCTTCAATGTCCGCGCGGTCTCCCGGTCGCCGATCGATGGGGTGGGCGGGAACCGCGAGTTCTTCCTCCACGCGGTGGCACCCCCAGGCTCCGTCTGACATGATGGCGCCATCGTGCCGAGCCTGACCCTGTTCCGAAACCCCCGCGCGGAGTTCTTCGCGTGAAGGTCGCGGTCGTCACTCGCGAGGACCTCGCCGAGACCGATCCCACGCGGCTCAAGGTTCTCGAGGTGCTGAAGTCGCTGGGCTGCGAAACGGTGAAGGAGAGAGCCCGCGGCCCCATCGACGCGGTGGTGGTGCTGGGGGGCGACGGCACGCTCCTCCGGGCGGTCCAGCGTGTCCTCGACGAAGAGACTCCGGTCCTGGGCGTGAACCTCGGGTCGCTCGGCTTCCTCACCGAGATCACGAGCGAGGAAGTGGAAGAGGCGCTGCGCAACCTCGTCTCCGGCCACTACGCGTATTCGTGGCGCTCGATGCTCCGCGCTACCCTGGTGCGGGGCGAGGAGTCAACGAGTTACGAAGGTCTGAACGACGTCACCATCGCCAAAGCGGCCACGGTGTCCCGGATCGTCGAGTTCACGGTTTCGGTCGGCGATCGGCTCGTGTCGGACTTCCGCGCCGACGGCTTGATCGTCTCGTCGCCCACCGGTTCGACCGCCTACAACCTCGCCGCGGGCGGACCCATTCTGCATCCCGCTCTCGACGCAGTGGTGCTCACACCGATTTGTCCCCACATGCTCTCGAATCGACCGGTGGTGATCCCCGCCGCCACCCCCGTGCGGATCCAGGTGCGGTCTTCGGGGTCCCCCGTGCATGTCACGGTGGATGGCCAGTGGAGCCGCGAAGTGAAACCCGCCGACGCACTGGAGGTGAGCCGGGGCAGCCGAAGACTGAAGCTCGTGACCTCGGGCGCTCGCGACTATTTCGAAGTCCTCCGCACCAAGCTCAAGTGGGGCGAGGTGCCGAAGCTCCGGCAATAGCGCGAACGTTCGCTCACCGCATGCTGAGGCGCGCGAGCCGCAGTTCGCCCGAGGCGGCGCGCACAAAGACGTCCTCGCCGGACTCGAGCACCAGCGGCATCTCCAGGTCGAAGTCGCCTCCGAGCGGTGTGCTGATCGAGCCCGACCGTGTCTCGACGGCGAGCGTGCCCTGAAGCGAGCCCACCAGATGCAGGACCCGCGACCCGTCCGCTCCGGTGCGGAAGGCCACCGCGTCGCCCGGGTGAGCGAGGCTGATCCAGCCCGAGGAGAGCCGCGCACCGCGTTCGAGTCGTATGTCGCGCACAAGGCCTGCTCCGCTGATCCTCAGGCCGTGTCGCGTGCTCTCGATGACCGAGCCGGAAGCGCCGAAGGGCGTGGATCGACGCAGGGCCAGGCGCAGGCGACGCCCCTCCGCCACCGGCGCTCCCTGCACCACCACACCCTCGCGAAGGGCGAAGGCAATGGGCGAGTCGCGCCATGACCACAACGCGGCGTCGAATTCGATCCCACGCTGATGCAGTCGCTCCCAGCGGTAGTCGTAGGTCCATCCGCCGAGCAGCTGGATCGCGATCGACAGGCCGCCAAGCATGGCGCCGGTTTTCGGCGCGGCCACAAGAGCCTGCGGCAGAAAAAAGAAGAGGGCGGGAAGGAGGTCGGTGAGGAGCCTGGGCCCGAAAGACTCGCCGCCATGCCACTCGTTCCACAGGCTCATGAAGATGAAGTGAAGCGAGGCGGCGGCGAGCAGGGCGCGAGCGAGAGCCGATCTACGGGACTCGCGGACAAGGCCCCACAAGGCGAGCAGGGCGATCGGGGTGAAGATGAACAGACCGCGCGCTGGTGAGACGAGAAGTCCCGCGAGTGATTCCGGGAAGGCGGCCCCGAAACGTCCGCTGAGGCCCGGACCAAAATGCCACGGCGCCCCGAAGAACAGCGTGTTGTAAGCGGCGATGGCGAGGGCGGGCCCGGCAGCCATGGCCAACAGGCGCGGGGCGTGCGGCCGCGTGCGGCTGAGCAGGAAGAGAAAAAGGGCCGCGCACATCGGGATCGTGGCTGGGCGTGCCGCGGCCGCGAGCGAGAGAGCCAGCGCGGCGACGAGGCCGGGCCGGAGTTTTTCGGCGTCGGTGATCGCGGCCTCCATGCGCGAGAGTGCTTCGATCGCGATCACGAGAAAGAGCACGACCGCGGGGTGCTGCCACAAAGCCTGGCTGGTTGAGAAGACGCTGGTTCCGAGCCCGAAGAGAAGGGCGGCGAGGAGAGCCGGGCCCACGGGGCATCGCTGGCGGAACGAGCCGGCGAGCAGAGCTACGGCCAGCGATGAAAGCAGGGCCGCGCTCAACTTGCCGGCGATTTGAATGCCTGATGGAGTGAGGTCGAAGAACAGATTGAACCCCAAGAACACGGGGAGGGCGAGCAACGCGGCAAGCGGGGAGTAGATCGAGATCCGCCCGCCGTCGGCGGGGCGGGTGAAGGGGTCGGCGGTCTCGTCGGGGGGGAGAATCACGGTTCCCCGTTCCGCGAGGGCCGTGGCCGTCCTCTCCACCGCGTTTGTGTCACCCGATCCGATGGCTCGCCCGTTCGCGAGCAGGACGCTGAGCGAGAGGACGAAGCCGGCAAGGGCCACAAGCGCGGCGCTCGAGGGGGCCCTCACTTGACCGGGGCGGGGGCTTGGGGCGAAGGCGTGCCTTGGGGACTCGGGGCGGTTGGCGCCCTTCGGCGTTTGCGCTGGAATTCGTCCACCGCTCGCTCGTGATCACGCAGATTGGTCGAGAAGATGTGAGTGCCGTCGTTCCGGCTGACGAAATAGAGGTCCGAGGTCGGCTCGGGCTGGAGCACGGCAAGAAGGGCCGAGCGGCCCGGCGATGCGATGGGCCCGGGGGGCAAACCGGCGACCCGGTACGTGTTGTATGGCGAATCGCTCGAAAGGTCCACTTTCCGGATGTTGCCGTTGTAGCGCCCCGTGAGTTTCAGGGCGTAGATAACCGTGGGGTCGGTCTGCAGCCGCATGCCGATGCGCAGACGGTTCAGGAACACCGAGGCGATGCGCGGCCGCTCCGAGGGCGCCGCGGTCTCGAGTTCTACGATCGAGGCGAGGGTCACGATCTGTCTCAGGGTGAGGCTATCGCCTGTGATGGTCTGCCCGGCCGTGGTAAGCCCGAGGCCGTCGAACAAGCGCCGCGAGTGTTTCACCATCTCCGCCACCAGTTCGCCCTCGGCGCCCTCCTCGGGTATCTCGTAGGTGTCCGGGAACAGGTATCCCTCGAGCGATTTCGCCAGCGGGTCGAGATCGGCGATGAGGCCGGGGTTGACCGCCGCGGCCAGGAACTCGGCCTCGCGCAGCCCAGCCCGGGCCGCGATCTGCGCCATCTCGAAGATGTTGCGGCCTTCGGGGAAGGTCAATTCCCGGCGCTCCACTTCGCCCCGCACCAGCTTCTGCTCGACGTCGAGCAGGGAGTAGGGGCCATCGAAGCGATACCGCCCGGCCTTCATGCGCGCGCTGTCGCCGCGCAGCCGCACCAGCAGGGTGAAGGTCCAGGGCCGGGGCACCACGAAGGCTTCAGCCAGGCGTTCGGCGATGATCTGGGTCGAGGCTCCCGGCGGCACCACCACTTCGGCGGGCGGCCCTCCCAGGGGGGATTCGGTCTCCATCCGCCACCACACCCGCAGGCCGAGGCCGGCGATGAGGAGCAGAGCCACGAGACGGGTCTTCATGAAGAGGCCGGACCGGAGGCGCCGTGAGCGCGCGCGTCGAGGTAGGTCTGGAGGATCAGGACTGCCGCCATCTGGTCGATGATCTCCTTGCGCCGGGCCCGCGACATGTCGTTCGCGATCAGTGTGCGCTCGGCTTCCCTCGTGGTGAGGCGCTCGTCCCACATCTCCACCGGAACCTTCAGCCGGCGCTTGAGCACCTCGACGAACTCGGCCACTTTGGCGCTTTGCGGTCCGGCCTCGCCGCGCAGGGTGAGGGGGAGGCCGGCGATCACCCGGGAGACACCGCGTTCGCGGACCAGCGTGTCCACCCGGATGGAGTCGGCTTTGGGACCCCGACGAGCGATGGTCTCGACCGGAGAGGCCAGGATCAGCCCCTCGTCCGAACAGGCCACACCGATGGTGCGGTCACCGATGTCTAGTGCCATGATCCGCATCGAGGTTTTGGGTTCCGGCAGTATACGGGTGCGGCGGCGTGCGTAGAATGTTCGAACGGTCAGGAGAGAGAAGCCCGCCTATCATGCCAAGCAAGTATGTCCTCGAGCAGGAACTGGGAGCCGGAGGCATGGGCCGGGTCTACCGCGCGCGGCTGGTGGGCGAAGCGGGTTTCGAGCGTCCGGTGGTGATCAAGAAACTGCTCGACGGCACCGACCTCGGTCTCATCTCCCTCTTCGTCGAAGAGGCCCGGCGGTATGCCGTGCTCGACCACGAAAACATCGGACGCATCTTCGACTTCGAGCGCATCGACAACGACCTTTGCATCGTCCTCGAGTTCATCGACGGCTGGAGCCTCTCCGAGTTTATCGACCGCCATCTCATTCTCGACAAACTCCCCCCTGCGGAACTCGTCGTTTTCATCGTGAGCCGGGTCTGCCGCGGCCTGCAGTACGTTTACGAGCGGGCGGCCATCGTGCACCGCGACATCTCACCCTCCAACATCATGATGACCCGCGAAGGCACGGTGAAACTCATCGACTTCGGCATCGCCGCGCGCAGCGGCACGCGGAGCGAGAACCTGGTGGGCAAGCCCTCCTACATGGCCCCCGAGGTCATCGCCTCCATGAACATGGACAATCGCAGCGACATCTTCTCCCTGGGCTCGGTGTTCTACGAGATGCTCACCCTCGACCGACTGTTCAAGGCCGACACCGCCGAGGCCACCCTCATCGAAGTGGTGGCCGGAGTGATGCGTTCGCCGCTCGAGGTCAACCCCGATGTGCCCCACCCGGTGCTCGAGATCCTGGCCAAAACGCTCGAGCGCCGGCTGGAGAGGCGCTACACAAGTGCCGCCGAGCTGGGCGCGGCGTGTGAACACTGGCTCTACGACAAGGGCTACGGTCCGACCAACCTGACCCTCAAGGAATACCTGAGCGCGCTCTTCGGATCGAATCCCATCACTCTCACCCTCGAGCGGCCCCAGTTCCCGGTCATCGAGCTTTCGATGTACCCGATCGCCGACGACGGGAAAACCCGCCGCCACTCCTGAATGGGTCGGGCCTGCCTGTTTTTTGGGGCTACTTCTCGACCACGCAAATCAGGCCCTCACCGGAGGTCTGACTCTCGATGGCCCCGCGCCGACCGGAAACCCGCCAGCGGAAGGTCCCGAGCCAATTGAGGCGCAGGTCGTGACTCTGGCCTTCGATATCGCGTGAGATCACGGGCACGTCACTGTCGATGGACAGGACTTCGAGATGGAAGGTGGGATCGTCGCCCGTCCAGGTGAGGCGGACCACTTCTCCAGGCAGCACGTAGCGAGGGTCGGAGGCCGGCGAAACCACGCGGGGTGCGGGACCGAGGGGCAGGGCGGCATCTGGCGGTTGGCCCGACTTCACCGCGGTTCCCTTGTTGATGCCGAGGCGAACCACAACGTTCCGGGCTTCGACCACCGCCCCGCCGCTGTAAGACGCCACGAACGTGGTCGTTCCTTCTCGACGGACCAGAGTGCGCCCCGACCCGCTCACTGTCGCTTCCGGAGTCAGAACCCGGAGCAGGGTCTGCTCAGGATCGAGATCGATGCGTCCGCTTTCGAGTTGGAGGGTGAGGACGCCTGCCTTGGGCAGGGAGACTTCAGAGGCATCGCCCATGGCGATGGCGGTCCAGGGAAACTCGATGCGCGCGGTTCCGCCGGGCAGGGTGCGCACGCGGTCGCCGATAGAAAGAGGCTGGCCCTCGACGGCCGCCGTCCAGGCGCCTTCAGGAAGTTGCACCTCGGCGTTTCCCTCGACGAAACCGATACGCGCCACTTCGACCGCGGGCACAGGGGTGGGGGTGGGTGTGGCGCGCGGGCGGGTGCGGCCGGCCTGGGCGTGGGCGGACGACGCGCCAAGGACGCCGAGCACGACGAAGGCGCAGGAAAGCAGGCGACGCGCCTCTACCGTAGTCGCTTTTCGCCGCTTGATGACCATCGTGCGCATGCCTCTGAGCTTAGGGTCGATCAACGGGCCGACGCCAGAACGTCCG